>ERZ779637.15-NODE-15-length-120977-cov-16.814823_pt1 | contig 120977 bp, 100 predicted proteins | sample MGYA00514196_ERZ779637 | MGnify/ENA primary metagenome ERZ779637 (study PRJEB29562, sample SAMEA4376700) | mouse gut metagenome | isolation source: Cecum | study: EMG produced TPA metagenomics assembly of the A DSS colitis mouse model was used to assess the...
AAACATCACCCCCAAGCACCCACCCCCGGGCGCCGCCACTCCCACCCCCCCTTTCCCCTCCTTCCAACATTCTAGAGAAATTCCGCCCCCCGACAGGCAATTCTTAATACCCCCCCCCCCAGAATTTAAAGCCCTGTAACACTCCTCAAACAGAGTTTTTACATATGTATCCTCGATATGCTCGATCACATGGCTGCAGTAAGCAGCGCCTATGCTGCTGTCTTCAAACGGCAGTTTATCATTTCTAATATCATAAGCAATAAAAGGATGCTTTTTTTGTACCTTTGCATAGTTCTCATTGGGATAATCCAAGTTAATCCATCCACTGCGTTCCCAATCACCCGCACCGATATTAACCCTCACCTCGTTACAAAACTGCGCCTTCTGTTTTCTCAAAAGCATGATATCAAAACCAAAAATATTTCCAATACCATTGATAGAATTCTTAATTATTTTTTTCATCTTCTGTTATCCTCCAACATTTAGCTGATACCATTTCTTGCTTCAAACCGCATTACTTTTCACGATCATCCTCTCATGCACCACATAGAAAATCCGAAGAAATACCGGCTTGGGTAGCACCACATACAAAAGACGCTCAATCTTAAACAACATGCCTCTCTTTATTGGCTTTTTTTGATAATCCTTCCACGGCGACAAGGCGAGATACTTGTCAAAAATGCCCTCGCACGGATGCACGCTGTTTGAATGCCACGGCGATGTGCCTACATACCGCAAATAATGTATAATCTTGGGAGCACTGACGGCTTCCGCGATCTCCCTTTCCCCATAATAGGGTTCCTTGTGCCGGTACACCTTAGAATACATTTTATACGGATATACCAGATGCATCGGCTGCAAATTATATGCCACCGGCAGCGTATATATATCATGCAGAAATTCCATATTCAGAATGTCCTGATCAACCGTCCCATATGTCCGGACATTCTGAACGTGATTAATAATTCTCTCTGCATAGTGTTCTCTCCGCCACACATCCAAATCGATTAGGATAACCCCTGAATTATAATAATTGTCATCCGCCCTCATCCCCACGCTGCAGCGCCCGTCTGTTACAAGCGAATCCAGCACCATGCCGATGCCGTGTCCCTGCATGTCCATTTTTGCAAGTGGGGAAATATCCCCTTCTATCGCCGTATCACAGTCAATATACACAATCCGCCCCGATATATCCGGCAGCAGCATATCAACAAACAGCTTCAAATAAGAATGCGTATTTTTCCTCATCCCCGTATAGGCAAACGCAGTACGGATCTCATCATTGTTTAAGACACTCTCTGTCGGCACAAACCGTACCTTGCGCTGATAACTGTCAACCATCCGCCCAATCTGTCTCTTCATGTCCCCGCTAACAGAATCATCAATTACATAGATGTTTATCTCTTCTGCCGCCCTGTTATTTTCCAACAGTGAGCAGATGGAGACACCCATAAAGATCGCATAATTATCATCGCTTTGATATAATACATTCAATACGCCCATGCTTCACATCTCTTTCTCAAATTTTCTGCTATTCTCCAAGCAGCCGCACAATCTGCATAACTGTGTCATTTCCTACACTTACATTCTGAATCTGCTGTGCAAATACTACTTGAATAATGTAAACGACGATCGGAATCATCATAATCCCAACCACGCACACTTCCCTGAACGCAAGCAGCCCGCGCATACCTGTTTCCTGCGGCTGTTTCACATACTTCGCCTTATTTGCCCTCGGAAAGTTTATCACCACCAGTATGATCATACATGTATAAAATGCATACCTGCACAAGCTAAACGCGGACGTAAGCGGACCTTCCATCAACGCCTGCATCACGTCTCCCGCCCCGTTTATATAAAAATACGGTTTCCCCAGAATATAATACATCAACATGCCTTCACATAAGGAGCTTTTAAAGATATACGGTTCCCTGCCCATACGCCATATGAGGAAGGCACAGGTCCCGATTGTCTCTGCAATCACATTCAGTTTGATATGTTCGCCGTTGCAGTAGATCATAAGTACCAGCCACGGCACAACCAGAATAATCCAGTACGGCGGATTGGAGGTAAAAATGATAAAAAAGATGTTGACCGCAAAAGCCACATAAATCGTCTTGTAATAAAACGCGTAATTTTCTTCTCTTTTCTGCAAATAACAGTACGCCAGAAGCAATCCCACCGCAAGGACAAAGATCGAAATGGAGTCGACACCCATATGATATTGTAAGGAGAATAAATACCCCATTCTGGTAGACAAAATTCCCGTAGCCGCTATTTTTCTGCTCGACTGAGCCGCCATCTCCACTTCCGGATGGATCTCCGCATAGGTTTTCGCAAAGCTGAACAGAAGTTTTTCAGCCACCACCAGCCAACAGCCCAGCGCCATATCCCTGATAATATATAATATCCTTTTTTCGTAGAGCAGCACCAGACATACAAACAAAAGCAGCGCAAAGTATTTACAGGTAATTGCCAGTGCAAAGAAAAGATAAAACTTCTTATAGTCGCCTTTTAAATAATAGTGCACCCCGTATACGGCGAGCATTACTCCTATGATATCGTACTGACCGGTAAAATACACCGATAGTATCAACAGTCCCGAAAAAAAGTACACAAACAGAACCGTCTTTGCGTCTTCCCTGTCTCCGGTAACAAACTCATATATTTTCTTAACGCCTGCCGCACCGGCAATCGCCACTGCCGCCAGCATTGTTTTGCCCCACATCAGGCACAGAAGACAGCTTTCCGCCGTGTTTCCCGACAATTTTTCATATAACCATGCCGGAAAATTCCACACTGCAAAAAAGGCATAAATGGTGAAATCATATGCCGCACCGGATCTTATCCCACGATTCGCCGTCGCCCCCGGTATAGCCTTTGCATAGGAATAAAAGGAAAACGGATGCCCTTCCGTAAGCGAATACCAAAAGTTCAGTCCGTTTCTGTATGTTGCAAAAAAATCCTCGTACATTTCCGAAAATAAAATGATACACACGAATATGATCCCGAACAGGTACTCCCATTTATACGGCATCGTATTTTCTTTTATAATCGCACGTGTTTTTTTTGCAAATCCTTTTATTTTTTCCATCTCTCTTCTCTTTCCCACAGTCTTTATTTTCTTCTCCGTATTTTTCAGGTCATGCTCTTATTTCTCTTTCAGTTAATCCCTTTTTCTTTTCACAAAAAATGCTTCCTTTACAATATCCAGTGTATGAGCATCGCCAATATCTTATTGAAATATCCTCCCTTTCTCATCAATCGCTGGTCTATCCAAATTTTCCACTCCTTTTTAAAATGAATAAAATTCCTAATTTTATTTTTTGTCACCTTGTATTGCATGTGTATATATAATAAATTCAAAAAATCAGCAAAATCTATACCTATGTCCCAAGCTAATTCTTTTAATTTCTCCCGATTTTTCTCACCACTTCTCTGAATATATTGAGAATCCTCATTCGCCGCGTCTCTATCATTTTTTACTTTAATCACTTTTGATTCTTCAAAAATATTAATCATCTTTTTGGCATATGGCTGGCAAATCCCATATAACAAATGCTCTATTCCTCCCCAAAGCTTCTGAAGGTTGTTGTTACTACGATTTTTTCCATGCCAAATTACGCTCCTTTCATGCCATGTACCCGTTTTACATTGAACAGTATCGTAAAATATCTATTGTTCAAATACTTCTTCTTTCCTTCTTTCGATAATCCCCCCATCAGACACCTCGTAAATATAATCGCAGTTTCTAATGGTAGTCAATCGGTGCGCCACCACAATCAATGTCTTTTCGCCTTGAAAAGCATCAATCGATTCCATCAATGCTTTTTCCGTCTCATTATCCAGAGCTGCTGTTGCTTCATCCAGCACCAGTATTTCCGGGTTATGATAAAGTGCCCTCGCTATGGCGACACGCTGTCTCTGTCCCCCGGAGAACTTCACACCGCGTTCACCCACTCTGCTGTCCAGCCCTTTTGGCTGCTCCCTGACAAATGATGCAAGCTGCGCAAGTTCCAAAGCCCTCCACACCTGCTCATCATCAATCTGATCCGCTTCTATGCCAAATGCAATATTTGAACGAATATCATCATCAACCAGATATATACTTTGAGGCACATACCCTATCCTTTTGTTCCATTCCTGCCCTAGCAGGGAAATATCTGTCCCATCAAAAAGTATCTGCCCCCTCTCTGGTTTCAACAGTCCCAGCAGTACATCTACAAATGTTGATTTTCCTGCTCCCGAGGCGCCAATGATCCCTATAAATCGCTGAGGGGAAATAGTTAAATTGATATCATTTAAAACATAATGATCCATGTTCGGGTATCTATAATACACATGACTAATCGTAAGCTCCTTACCCTTCTCCCTTTTTATAGCCTGCTGCTCTGTCATTTCATTATTAGCCTTTTCCTCCAGCGCACGCTCCAGCTCGTTCACTTTCTGAATCGTCTGATAGGCGAAATTGAAAGACGGTATATTACTCCTGATCGCATTAAGCGAACTCGTCACAACACCTACAGAAGGCAGAATGCGGAATGCCGCCACCGCAATCACGCCCAGACTGGTAACCATCTCCGCGCTTACTCCGTTCCTGCCAATCTGCCCCATAACCGCAAATATCAGCCCGGCGACACACACCATTTCAATAATATAAGCAGGTACAGTCGTCGCCATTTCAATCTTGATCGTATATTTATTTTGCTGCTCAATACTATTTATATATTTCTTTTTGAAATATCCTTGCCTGCCTGTGACAATCACCTCTTTACTCCCATGCATCATCTCCAGACACGCCTGATTGTAACTCCATCCTGCTTCTCTTTGTTGTATTCCATACTTATACAACGGTTTTCTGAAAAAAAGCTGGATGCACGAAACACAAAGTGCCGATGAAAATAGCAGTATAAATGCAATCACCGGCTCACGCAGCAAAATAAATATACCAATTACCACTATTGTCAAAGCTTTTGTCATTAAATTAAACAAATTGCTTAAAATACTGTTAACTGCGGCAACATCCCCGGAAATTCCCTGTAGAAGTCTGCTCGTATTATTGTCTACAAAAAAAATATAGCCCTGTGCCATATAAGATTCCATCACCCGTGTTCCCAATTCACGTTTGATCTTATACGTATATTTTTTAACCATCCATGTATGAAAAATAAAAAATAAATTTTTAAACAAATATACAACTATAATTCCAATACATACACAATAGACCAGAATCCGTTGGTCTTCAATATGAAAAATACTCACAATCGGCTGCAAATACCACTTCTCATGAAGCTGCTCCACATTGGTAAAACTCTCTATCAACGGCATTATCGCTGAAATACCAACCATCTCCAAACAAGCAGCAAGCAGTGTGCAAATGGCAACTACTATACCCAATTGCTTTTGCGATCTGGATAGAATATAATTTAATTTACCAAAAAAATCCTTGATTTTTTCCCATTCATGTCTCATGTTATTTTTCCCTTATCAGTCTATAGTATTTCTGCTTTCGCGATAAACGAATCAATATCCCGAAACAGATGCGCATTTTCTTTGATCCACGCAATATCCCTGTCCCACCATTTGATTTCCAAAAGTTTTTCAATCTGCTCTTCCGTAAAGCGATAGCGGATTACCCTGGCGGGAATCCCAACCGCGACAGCATACGGCGGAATATCTCTGGTGACAAGCGATTTAGCGCCGATGATGGCACCATCGCCAATAGACACGCCCTCTTTAACACAAACGTTATAGCCAAACCAGACATCGTTGCCAATCCTTACTTTATACTTGCTATTAGCGCTTTCCTGCTCCCCAACAGGAATGTCCTCTGACAGGAAACCGTTTGGCAGCATTGAATGTGCACTGTAAAAAACCGGCGAAGTCGAGACTGTGTTGCAAGCGTGAGATCCCAGACCAATATGGCAGCTTGACGCGATAGAACAAAAACGTCCGATCTTACAGTTCATAATGTAACTGTTTTCTCCAATAATATAGGTCCCGTATCCCACATAAGCGTTATGTATCCGTCCGCCCACGTTATTATTTCCCTCAAAAAAAACATTGTCCGATATGGAGCAGCGCTTCTGAAAAATCACAGCTTTATCATGTTTAATTTTCCATTTAAAGTAAACAAGGTATGCTTTATGCAGCCATTTACTTAAAAATTTCATGAGTTCCGCTCTCCAGTCCCTACATAATATAGCATTTTTAACAGATCTTTTCTTACTAGTTCTTCGTGATGCGCATCCACCAATCTCTTAACAACTTTCTTTTTTGTGTCATTGAAGTCTTAGGGCTGCATATCTGACTAATTCCAATACAATACCCCTTTAGCCGGTTCATCACGATCTTCCACGGTTCTCTCAATCTGAGAACGAAAAACCACAGCCATAATTTCTCACTTACTTTTAAGTTCTCTTTATTCAGCAGCATAAGGGCTATTGTCGCATGATACTTTTCTGCAAATGCATTCCACATTTCATAATCAATATCTTCTGCAAGACCTTTTCGATCATATAACGTAAAGACATTTCTTTTGCGCGGTCTAAAAAAAGTGATCCTCTTTCCGCCATAAGCCTGATAGTTGGAATCACATATTAACACCTGCCGCAGAGACAATAAATCAACGGAATGACCATGAAAAATAGAATTTTCCAAAACGCGATAAACAAAGCAGGGTTTCGGATCATAATAGAACAGACCTTTATAGGTCAGCCAAGTAGTTACTTCCCAATCAACAAACTGTTCGTAAAAAATTTCTCTGGGAACATCCTCCAACGCTTTTCTGCGAATGACAGCCGTTGCCAAATGCGTATATATCTTATCCTTTTGCCATTGATATTTTCCTTCTGTATACGGAATATATGGATACAATTCCAATTTGCCGTCAATCAGCTTATACATATTTCCATAACAGGCGGAGCAATCACTATTTTCTTTCCTATCCAACAACTCTATTTTATGTTGGAAATGGTTCTTATCACAATAATAATCATCTCCGTCCAAGATAGAAACATATTCCCCCCGAGCCTCGTCCAGAAGTCGAAAAATAAGCCTGCTGTGTCTCCAATTCGGAAATTCTTTCACACCGGCATCGCGATCCTGTACCAATATCCTGACCTGATCTTTGTCTTTATATTTTTCTCTTAAAAATTCCAAAGAGCCGTCACTGGATCCGTCATCCCCGATCAAAATCTCATAGGGATATCGTATATCCTGCTCGAGAATGGAATCGACAGCTTTTCCTATCCACGATATCTGATTATAGTTCGTGATCAGACAGGACAATTTTATATTTTCATCTGGTCTTTGCATCATCTCATCCCTACCCTTTTTCAATGGCTCGTTTCCTTCATATCATATGACAGATAAACTGCCCTGTCAAATAAAGTGATTTAACAGACATGTTCCTTATAAACCGCTTAAAATTTTATGCACCTCTTGAAAAACCTTGTCAATATGAAACTCCTTCACACATTTTTGATAGAATGCCTGCCTCATCGCCTGCAGTTTATCTTTTTCCTGAGTTAAAACTTTCCGTATTACTGAGTTTTTGCTCCGCATAGTCTTGAAGCCTTCGCCTCTCACTTCCATCGCCGATATGCGTCCAATGAATTTTTAACCCCTCAACCTGTGCAAGCCCGTCAACAATCAACTGTATCCGTTTCAACGGAATCATATTGGAGCAGCTCAGAAATTCCCATTCTTCCCCTTGCCCAACAGGCATCTGTCTATTTGGCTCTTAAATTCCAAGCTTACAGACATGCAGTTTACTGCTGTCTGTCCCTTTATCTTTCACATAAGTCTTATAGTATTCAGCCCCATACTCACAAGCAAAAACAATCGCGTCTAATCTCCTCTCCAGCTGGTGTCAAAACGGTTGTCTTTTGCCCGGCACCCGCTCGTGATATAAATCAATCCCATGTGTTCTTGTTATCACGCGGATATTAGAATGCCAAAGATTGATCAAATCTTTCACCCGTATTGCATTTGCACTTCAGAATTTCCCTAAGTTCAGCTCTTCCATCTGCTTTTTGCCTTTCCGAGCTCAATCGTTATCTTCCGGAATAATATAGACAATCCTAATGAAACACCTGCCGCCTGTCCCCGGGTAACCTGAATTTCTCTATTTCCATGTATCGCTTCCAATGAAACCTGTGAATTTTCATGCTCGGCGCTCCGAAGAATCATCCCGTATTTACGAAACGATTTCTTGTAAAATAATTGAATTGCAAGTACGCTTACCATCACGAAAATGACAAGTACGACCGCTATGGACGGCGTCTTAATAAACATAAAACACATATTGCAGCCATTGTCGTTCCCTTCGTTATCAAAGTAATAACGCCGCTTAAAATAACATTTAAAGAATTTATATCACTTTTAATACCCTGTATCAATTTACTGGTATTATTATTAATAAAAAATATCCCTGTTTCATGCAGGATTTCATAACAAGACTGCCCAGTTCCCTCTTAGTCTTGTATGTATATTTGCGGGCTAACCATGTATGCAGAATAAAATATAAATTTTTAAACACATACAATACGATAACTTCCCTACAGGCAACCAGAATCAACGACTACGTTTCCCAAATGTGATAAATGCTGACGAAAGGTCTCAGATACCATTTATTCTCCATTCCCTCGATAATCGGAAGAATAGCAGATATCCCAAGTGTCTCCATAAATGCAGCTAATATTGTGCAGATAAAAATCATACCGCCGTACAGTTTCTGCTATCTTGTTAATATCACGTTAAATTTAAGAGTTAAATCTTTAATCGTCTCAATCTCATGCTTCATAATAGGATCTCCATTCCCACAATCTGAGCTTTTCCTTATTATAGGCAATCAACTTCTTGTCCTGCCTTTTGTTCAACATATAAGCATATTCACCAAAACTCCCCTGACTTTTAACAATATATCTGCATAGACTCAATAAATATAAATCTCGATATCCGTAAAAAGATGAGTTGTTTACAATTCTACTGCAAATATTTGTAAAGGGAATAATGTGCTCTAACACCCACTGCGGCTCTTCCGAAAAGAAGAAGAACATTGTACCCTGTCCGTTTAAGTCCTCACATACATTAATAAAATATTGCTCCGGCAAGACTTTCCAATAGCCACCCTCCACAGACATATCACCGCGTCTGACATGCACGCCTACAGGATTTGCGCAGGATATAATTTCTTGATAAATCAGCAAATTTTGAGAATCCAGAATCTCCTCTTTATCCCTGAGAGAACAGTACTTCCATATATTTTTCTCTATCTCGGATAGTTTATACTTAAAATAGCCATGCAGGTAGCATGGTGCCGGAGGTATCGTGAAGGTATCTAAATTAATCCCAAATAACCCCTTTTCAATCCTGTCGCGCGGCGGAAAACAGGCGAACAATACCTGATACAGCCACACCTGCACCTTTCCCGCGGTCTGATACTCTTCTAAATGAAACAGTTTGTCTATATTATAGGGTCTGGCAATCACACTGTCATCGCCTTCTCCGTATCTGTCGTACCACGTAATATCCATGATCAGGTTGTAGCCCGTTCTTTCTGCAAGCATCTTCATGCTGACATAATTATTGAGCTGGGAACAGGTACCCCCATCCATTTTAAAAATAACGACAGGATTTTTAATGCACCTCCTGATAACAGGCTTATTGTACCATACAATAGTGCGTAAAATACTATCTAATTTATCTTTAATTCTTTTTTTTAACATTTTCTTTCCCTATAACCTTTCTAAATATATCAAGTATTTTTTCAAAAGAACCGGTAATGTCAAATTCGTTACACCATTTTTGGTAAGCGGCTTTTTTCATCTGCAGCAGCTTTTCTTTTTCCTGTGTCAAAATCCTCCGTATCGCATCCGCAACCTCTTCCCCATCAGGCGCCGCAGACAGTAAAATGCCATTGTCTGCAATCATCTCCGTAATACCGCCCACATCCGTTCCGATAACGGGAACTCCGTATGACATGGCTTCCTGTATAGATACCGGGCAGCCGCCCTCTGTCTCAGACGTAGTGATGAAGCAGTCCACCTGATTCTGTTCGTAATACGCCCTGACATTCTCGACATATCCGGCAAATGTATACCGTATATTATCCTTGTTACCAAGTTTTTGCTCCGCATAGTCCCGAAGCTTTTGCATCTCACTTCCATCGCCGATATGCGTCCAATGAATTTTTAACCCCTCAATCCGTGCAAGCCCGTCTACAATCAGCTGTATCCGTTTCAATGGAATCATATTGGAACAGCTCAAGAGTTCCCGCTCTTCCTCCATCCCAACAGGCATCTGCCGATTTGGCTCTTCGATCCCCAGCTTACAGACATGCAGTTTACTGCTGTCTGTCCCTTTATCTTTCACATGAGTCTTATAATATTCAGCTCCATACTCGCAGGCAAAAACAATCGCGTCTAATCTCTTCTCCATCTGGTGCCGAAACGGCTGCCTTTTGCCCGGCACCCGCTCGTGATATAAATCAATCCCATGTGTTCTTGTTATCACGCGAATATTAGAATGCCTGTCCTTTTCGCGGACCATACTGTAGCAAAAGTACGCGTACCAAAACGAATAGCAGATTATTGGCTCTTCTGTCAGTAAAATGCCGCTTTGACGCAGTTTCTTCTGATCGCTTAGGGACTGCGCATAGAAAGCCAAAGATTGATAAAATCTTTCGCCTTTATTGCATTTGCCTTTCAGAATTTCCTTTAATTCAACTCTCCCATCCCGATCCAGAAATATAGAAATAAGCGCCACTATCTTATCAGACACAGAAAGCTCCGGTCTCCCGAGGCATACTACTTTAATGTCCTCCGGCAGTTCGCTGCATATACCCTCTTCCATCTGTTCACGGTTCGCATGGGAAACAATCGTAATATCAAAGTACTGCCTAAGTCTCTCTATCTCCGGCAAAATAAAAGTTTTCTCACCTCTCCCGTAAGGAAAACTCTCTGTCGCCAAAATCAGCTTTCTCATCTGCTTTTTGCCTTTCCGAGCTCAATCGTTATCTTCCGGAATAGTATAGACAATCCCAATGAAATTCCTGCCGCTGCCGGCACTGCCAGGCAGCCGATCCAATCCGACCGCACAACCGCACAAAATATCATAAGTATCAATGTCATACCTGTCATCGCGCACAGCAGGATGTTTTTATACGTAATATTTTTCGCAATCTCCTGTTGCTTCTTTCTCGTATTATTGTAAAACTGCCACTGGTGTTCTATATATTCTTTATAATAGGGGCTGTCTGCAGCATACCGCCACCAAACACTGTATCCCGGAACCAAAAATACAGGGTTCCATGGTTTGCTGTAATCCCCATAGGAGGAAAAATGTATGATCTTCGCTGTCTTCTCGCACTCCGCAACATAATCATATCCCAGCTCCTCCATGTACCTCTCATTTTCATCTATGCAGGCGGTGCGCGCCGGAATATATTTAATCTTATCTCGAAACAATACGCCAAAGGTAAGTTCCATCATAGAATTACCCGCTGTTTCCCGAATCTTTGCATCTGCATTTAAAATATCCTCTAACGAAAAATCGCTTTGTATCCTTTTTACGTCATACACCGACAGCACAAACGTCAGGCATTCGCCGCCTACCCTTTTCATAAAATTCCGATGATTCTCGGGCTTATGCTCCGGTCCTGAACTTATCACATAGTTTCCATCAAAATCGGTATGATAGATTTCCGAAAGATCCCCTACGACGACGGTATCTGATTCAATCGCAATGATCCTGTCTACGTCTTCCGGAAGCAGCTCATGAAACATCCAATAACTGGACATAGCGCCCACCGCCCAGTGATCGTTCGGACCAAACTGAATATGTCTGCTCGCCGCTTCCTCGTCAAATTTCAAGATTATGATGTGATGTCCAAATTTCTGCGCCAGCTCATTCTCATATATTAAGTCTGAGACTTCCAGATCCTCGGATACGATATACAAATATATTTCAGAATCCTGATTTTTTTCAAACAACGACTTTATTGCGACATACGCATACTTATAATTTTTTTTGCCCGTCGTCAGATATACATTCATTCGTGCCCGCATATAATTTACCCGTATCCGTTATTCCCTTTCCAGAAAACCACCTTTAAAGCAGCGCCTTCATTTTCTCTTCCAAAAAATCTACTTTCTTTTGTATTCGATAGTTCTCCTCAGCATATGCGTTTGCCAGCATACCATTTCTTCTTCGCATATCCGGCTCTTCATATGCCTGCTTCATCAGCTGCGTCAACTCCTCCTCCGTCTCAAATAACTGCACTCCCGGAATCTGCGAAACATGTCCTACATTCGTAGATAAGATCAAAAGTCCGCCCGCAGATGCTTCACAGATAGAAATTGACATTGCTTCCCAGCTGCTTGCCGACACATATACATCTGCCTTCCTGTATCGTTCCAACACCTCGCTTCTTGGAATGCTCACCCATATATCAATCTTGCCCCGAAAATCCGTCTTTTCCTCAATCGCCCGCTTCATTTCCAGCAATTCATTATAATATTCATTTTTTTCCGAACCAATCAATACCAATCTGGTATTAGGAATATCAGCCGCCGCATAAGCTCTTATAAGTTTTGCCTGATCTTTGCGTTTCTCGTAATTTGATACGTTGATAAAAACCAGTTCTTTCGCACCGTCAATCAAATACGCTTTCCTTTCAAAAAAAATATCCTCCACTGCATTTTCCAGAATCATACCGTTCCGAAGACCATGCTGCCACATATATTGGCATAACTTTTCACCTTGAAACAGATATGCTGCCAGATCAAACCGTGCTACATCCATGGGAAGCTGCTCTTTATATCTCTTCCAGTATCTTTCATTACTCACTCTGACCAGATCAGCCAGAATCTGTTTCCGCAAACGGATTTTTTTCACCTGTTCCCATACATGATATTCTTTCAGGCAGGAGGCACCATGTGTCAACAAAACTTTTTTCCCCGGCAGCCTGTCCAATTCTCTCTTAAACCAGTCATATCCCCAGCTTTGGACACTCACAACAACTAAAATATCCGGTTGATATTTCAAAATATATTTTTTTGCGAGTGTTTTCTCTCCCTTAAGATAGCAGAAATAGCGGTTTCGTCTGGCTTTGACACGATCTATCCGTACACCGTTATGCTCCTCGCCCCTGTTAAAGCTTGACAGACTTGCCACCACACGAACTTCATGTTTTTTAGCCAATCCCTCAGCTAAATATTGTGTTACCTGTGACACGCCATCCTGCGACGGCCAATATGAAATTGCCAAAAACATGATCTTCATATCTGCTCTTTCATTCTCCCTGTTTTTCCGGCTCTAACGTGCTATGCTTCAGCCCGGTCTTCTCGCATTCTCACTCTCGCTGAAGCTGTTTTTGTTATGATACAGCCCGTTATTAATCAGGCAGTAGTCCTCCCACTCCCGCTCAAACCATGCCCTGCGCATCACTCGCGCGATAAAGGTAATATTTGAATACCCGCAGACTATTCCCTCGCAATGTGTCAGCGTATACTGATCCCGCAGCACCTCGAGTCCAAGTCTGTAATGGTGGTTTTTCCGATCCGACTTACTGAACGCTATGGATTCGCCGCTGCCGTCATCCCTGTAAGTATCGTCATACACCTTAACCGCCTCGCCAAATTCCTTTTTAAACCGTTCCACCACAGCATTTTCATCTGTCGCAAGGAAAATCTGTTCATAGTCCTTCGTATTCAACAGCTCCCTGACCTTCTCTATCTCCTGCTCCACCTGTACCGGTACCGGATGGTTGTTGTACCCTTTATTAAAATCGGTTCCCCTGTAATGTACCGCTATTGTCTTCTTATCCCCTAACAGCTTGCCATACTCGTCCTTCAGATATTTTTCCGTCTCGTCATTATAACGGATGTATTTCCGAAGCATCCTCGCCATGGCATCTATATAGTCCTTGGACACATCATAGCTGACCGCTCCATAAAGCGCCTTCACCTGACTGCAATGCCACGTCTCATGATTCAGCACGTATGAGGCATTCGCAATAGACATCACCTCCGACGCCGGCTTGAAGTAATGCAGAAAAGCATTCTTCTCCCCGCAAATACCTTCCGGCTCATAATAGACATAGTTCTCTCCCCAGTGAATATAAGGCGCCAGCCCTCTGTCATCCGCATAGTGAAGCTTGATCAGCGTCATCCCGAGTTCCGCAAAAAAACCGATGCCGTTTCCGGTTTCCCCGGCATTATACACAATGCGCCCCTGATACTCGTCCCCATAATGATGCAGTTCCAGAAAATCCGGACTGTGATATCCGTTTAACACCATGTTTCTAAAATCAGCCTTACCGCTGTGCAGCCTGCATCGGTTCCAAAAGACCAGCTTCTCCGATTTTCTCAAAATATCCATCAAACTCATGAGTACATATCCTTCCCGTCTCCTACACGCCGATCCCGTAAATCTCCGCCGTCACTTTTTCCCATTCGCCCCGCGACCGCAGCAGATGTTCCACAATATCCCGCACCGCTCCGTAGCCGCCCTTGATCGTGGACACATAATCCGCGCATGCCTTCACCTCCGCGCAGGCGTCCTCGGGGCATCCCGCAAATCCGCAGCGGCTCATGCCCGGCAGATCGTTCAGGTCATCCCCCAGATAACCGATCTCGTCCCATGAAGTGCCCTGCTCACGCAGAAACTCCTCCAGATAGGACACTTTATCCTTACAGTTCTGCACGAGAAAATCCACCTTCATCTCGCCCATGCGTCTCGTCGTAGCGGCGCATTCCCTGCCCGTGAGGACAAGAAGCTTTATCCCCGCCCTTCGTGCCGCGAAAAATCCCGCCCCGTCCTTGGTACAGAATTTTTTCAGTTCGTTACCGTGCTCATCATAGAAAACCCCCGCATCCGTCATGGTGCCGTCCACGTCAATCACAAGGTATTTGATTTTCTGCCAATCTCCCATTTTCAGTTCCTTTCCGAGCGCTCCGCCTGTACGCCGTGTTTCACATCAGTCTTGGTTCCGATAAAGCGATTTCGTCAGATACAGAATGTTCATCTGCTTTTCCATCTGACCCATTCGCTCCTTGATTCTCCTGTTTTCCTCATCGCCTTTTGTATGCTGGCTCGCCATATAGTCCGCCACATAGTTCTCCCTGCTGCCGGCGCGGTAGCCGTCGAACCCGGCGAGCGCCACATCCGCCACATCCAGTTTTTTCAACAGCCGCAGCAGTATTATGACACTATTGTCATATGGTCTTTCCTCGTCAAAATGCAAATCCGTATAGTTGACAATCATGGGCTTACCGCCGCCAAGTCTCTCGTCCGCACACATCTCAAGCAGGTTGGACGTAACCACAAGCGCCGGCATATTCTTTTTGCCGAGCATCATCTCAAACCGCATGGCATTGCAGCAGAAAACATAATCCGCCTCATATGTCTCCGGCACGAAATTCGCCGAGAATACAACCGGATTTTCTTCCGCGATATAGCGGTCAATCCTCTCCCTTTCCCCGAGAATGCTGGAACCCGGCGCCAGAATCAGGCATTTCTTACCCGCCAGTTTCCCTGCCATGTCCTTGAGCGTCTGCGCATCGTCAACCGCTTTATTCTGAAAATCCTGATACAGCCCTTCGATATACGCCTCGTCATAGGCTGTCTTCTTGTGCTCCTCAATACTTCCGAGAATCTGGTTGATCTGTTTCGCCCGGAGCCGTCCCTTATCCAACAAAAATTCCGCGTAGTTGCGGTGGAGATTATATTTCGCGGACAGCGCGTACGCCGTGCTGTAGCCCCACGGCTCTATCTGCTTCAGCCGTGCGATATGGTCGTCAATGCCGTCCAGCACCGGGTTTACGTCATAGTGTCCGGACTCGCGTTTATTCATGTAATCCATGATGAGCTCCATGCAGAGATTACCCGGAGAACGCCCCATGCCGAGCATGGACGCATCGATCACGCAGTCCCTGCCGCTCGCCTTCATGCCGATAAAATCCTGCGCCAGAGAATAGGACAGCGCCAGGTTCTCGTGCAGATGCAGACCAATAACGATATCCTTGCGGAGATTGTGCTCGATCAGGGAATAGATCCGCTGCAGGTCGTCCTTCATCATGGAACCGAAGGTGTCCACAATCGAAAAGGCGTAAGGCTGTATCTCGTTGATCTTCTGCAGCAGACGCAAAATCATCTCGTCCGAGTACCCCATGATATTGATGGGATTGGCAAACACCTTGTACCCCTTATCCTTCACCCTGCGGATATACGCCAGTCCCTCGTCGATATCATAGTCGTGAAAGGTCACCCGCAGCGCGTCTATCGTCTTCCCGTCATAAGGCTCCAGCTTGTCAATGCTGTATTTATTGTGCAGCGACATGGCGGTAAACTTCGTATTGCCGCGGTTTTCCGGCAGAATGCGGGCAATCTCGGCACAGTTGTTGTAGAGGGATCGGTTCGGATCATAGGCGCAGTCGCGCAGAAATCCCACCTCGATATAGTCCACGCCGGACTCGATCAGTTTCGACAGGATGTCCCGGATTGTGTATTCGCCGAAATTCCAGTCGTTGATATACCCGCCGTCGCGGAGGGTGCAGTCTAATAGTTTAATCTCTGACATAGTTCTCCTTTTGCCTGTCTTTACACCGTCGGATTTGGATCCTTCATGGCGTACAATGCCTTTGCCATCTCGTAATCGTACAGATCGTCGATGTCAGCGGCTTCGCGTTTATTGATAACAAGCTGATAATACTTCGGTCCGTAATTGTAATGCCACTCGCGCACCTTCTCGGTGGGCGCCAGATCGATGCCGTTCGTAAAATGATACATCATCGGCAGCTGCTCGGAATTTTTGTGCTCCAATCCCATCTTGAAGTTCATGGGTCCATTGTCGTCCATCAGATAGGTCTGATAGGGGGACACCGTAATCAGGGAATCGTATCCCTCCTTCAGCTTCTCGAAGTATACCTTGATCGCCTTCTCGTACAGATAAGGCTCCACGCAGGGCGAAGTTGCACAGGCATAGAGAAGATGATCTCCCTCGATCGTATCGCACAGGTACTCCAAGAACATACCGAATGGCACAGATTCATTGGCGTACTGCTCAGGTCTTTTGATCGCCTTCACTCCGCATTTTTCGCCGATGGCAAGCATCTCGTCGGAATCCGAGGACACGATAATCTCATGGAGTCCTTTCACCTGCTTCAACTGCTCGATCTTGTGCTGTAATAAATTGGAATCACCGAAAGGTAAAATGTTCTTGTTGGGCAGTCTCGTGCTGTTTCCCTTCACCGGTACTACTGCTGTAATCTTATCGCTCATGTTCTTTTCCTCCGTTTCTAAACCGTAATATTGTCAGTTTTTCTTTTTCCACAGCCTTCCATTCATCTATGATGTTTTCCCGGCTGCCAGTTGTTCTGCGATTTTCCCTATAATTGCCGCGATTTCTTCGTCGCTGGTTTTTTCAAACTCATGTGCGATCTGTTCCAGTTTCCGTCTAGCGGCACGCTTATTCTCCAGCCATTTCCATTTAGGGCTGTCGCTTTCCACCATAGTCAGATATATATTATAGAGCGGCGTAACCTTGGTCAATGCCTTTATCAGTTTCTCCGCAGCGCCCATCTTATGATAATATTCTTTTAACTGTTCTTTCGTCAAATTATAATACGGATTTTTTATCACTTCCTCCGCCATATCCGCAAATTTGATATAGCTCGGTTTATTCCAGTCAATCGTGTATACTTCGTCAATCAGTTTCTCGCTGACCGGAAACGGTCTGTCATCCCCCTCGATCGTCTTCGCAAAATCCTCAAAATCAGATATCTTATCCGCATCTTTCAAAAAAGCCAGCTCATAATCCGCGGGTACAGGAACCGGAAACAACAGATAGCACATTTTTCTGCCGAAGAAAGCTTCCACAAACGTAGAGCTGTTTCCCGTATATATTTTATCGCTTATCAGAATCCACTGTTTAACAGACTGCCCTCCAATCACTTTAAAATTGGAATATTTTGCGGTCATCTCATCCGCCTGCCTGCTCTCCTCTCCGGGATGCGGTCTGTAAACGAACACGATATCCTGTCTCTGCTCACAAATCTTCCCCATCCATTCCAAAATAATTTTCTTTGACGGGAGCATACAGTCCTTATAATAGTATCTCCAGCCTTCCCCAAAACGCCTGCACATCTCTTTGAGATATTCCTCCGAATGATAATCGGAAAAATACGGTGAAATAAAGAGGAATATCTTCTTATCCGCCGGAATCTCATATTCCTTCAAGACTTCCTTCTTGGAGAGATAGTAGCCTTTCAGCTCCTCGCGCAGAAAATCCATCCCCACATGACCGATCAGTTTTACTTTTTTCGGATCCATCTTCGCCACTTCCAGCATACGTTTCTTGTTCATCTCACCCCACGAGATCCGAACCACATCCTTTGCCACGCCGGAATAATTTTTATATGCCTTCGTGTCCTTCTCATCCATGGGAAAAACAATATTTTCCCACTGCATATCGATCAGCTTGTCAAATTTAACAAAATTTTTCGTGTGCCATTCGATGGAGCTGTTCTGGTAACACGCCATGGTTACTACCACTTTTGCATGATAGATCGGGCGCATCGCTTTCAGCGCTTCCGCATCTTCAATGTGGACAATCTTAACCTTATATCCCCTGCGATCCAGCTCGTATTTTAACAGGCAGAGATTTTCCAATTCCCTGACTTTATGCTCATAAATAAACAAAAAATCCAGTTCTTCTATCTTGTACTTTACCATTGAGTTCCTGTCCCTCCGGTTTCCTGAATAATTTTCTTTCAACCCGAATCAAACAAAATATTGATTTGCCGCCGCCAACACAGTGAGTGCCATGCTTTTCTCAGTTACGGTTCCCTGATGGAACATGACAGAAATATCTTTTCTGATCGCTTCATCAAACACCGGGGTTCCAATATGACTCTCATAATACGAAGCAAAATAGCGCTGCAGCTCCATATCCCCCTCATACCATGCATCCACAGGATTCATAGAGTTCCTATTCTTCCTATGAAACAGGCTGCAAACCGCCTGCTCCGCCAGCTTCTCCGTCGTCCTGACTTTTCGCCATATCACATGTGACTCTCTGGGTTTGGCGCCGCCCCACTTCTCCCAGCCATAATCCGACGCCTTCGGATATTTTTCCTTTATCCATCTTAAATATAAACGATGTCCGCTGCGAAATGTAAAAGGAATTGAGAAAACCGTATCTAAAAAATCCACATCCATAAAAGGCGAAGCTGTCTCTACATAATGCTGCCTGATCATATAGGAACTCTGCGCCCCCATGATTCCCCTTGTGTAAATCGCAAACATTTCCTGATTCTGGCAGTCCTTCGTAATTGCCTCATCAAAATCATAAGCCAGTCTTTCCGAATATCTGTGCAATCCCAACTGCGGCTTTCCGTAATTAAAAGACCTGTCCTGATAAAAGGTGGATAAAACCGCATCACCAATCATACCGGTATGTTCAATCCCAAATCTGTCCGTGTTGATCGCTCTAAGAAGTCTCTCTCCTCCGGTAATGCCGGAATAGAGCGCCGCCCCGTTATTTTGTCTCACAATCCGCTCGACATCATACATCCACCTAATATCATCCAGCGGCTTAAACAAGTATTCGTGTCTAAGATCATACGCTATCCGCCGGGATATCTTTTCATCCAAATATCCCGACCGGCTGTATGCGATATTCATCTGGTCAACATAGCCCATATCATGAGCAACCCAAGACACCATACGGCTGTCGAGCCCGCCGCTCAAATCTGCCAAGTGCTGATATCCGTACTCCCGATCCTTTTCAAACTCCCGTCTGACGGCCTCGCGAAACGCCGAATCCACTTTTGCCACAGCCTCCTCCTCAGACATAGGCTGTTCCTGATTACTGATCGTGTAATATCTTTCCAATGCCGCACAGCCATTCCCAATCGTTATAAAACAGCCGGGAAGCAGTCTGTGTATCTCCTCCACAAGCGTACTGTCATCCAGCATATATCCGTAGGACAGCATATACTGTGCCGCTTTTCGATTCCAATGATATGCGACGCTGTTGGCATGCATCACCTGTACCATATAGTACACACAGTCAGACACGATCCATCTGTCCCCATCCACATAATAGTATAACGCTTTATTGGAAACGTGATCCGTATAAGCTGTCACCCGCCCCGTCTCCTTGTCGTAAAAATACCCGCAGAACGCCCCTCTCAGTCTGCGAAAATGGGACGCCGGGTCTTTTCTCAGGGAACAGGCAAAGGACTCCTGCCACTGTCCGAACCCTTCGGGACAGAGGAACTCCTCTTTGTTGTAGACATAGCCGTCCAAAAAACAGACCTGATCCACATACGATAAAAAAATCTGATCCTGCGGAAACTTGTTCAACAGATTTTGATACTGCACACAGACACCCAAATCCATATATTCACCGAGGCAGGTGATTTTCATATTCCGGCTGGCGGCAAGCCAGCCTTTTAACTCGATCTTCTCTCTCATCCCACAGCCTTCTTCACGCTCTCGCACACCGCGTCTATCTCCGCGTCCTCCATATAGGGATGGAACGGTAGCGCCAGACATTTTTTACAGATACCCTCCGTCACGGCGCAGGAGACCGCCTCTATCTGCTTTCCGGAAAACGCCGTCTGTAAGTGCATCGGCTTTTTATAGTATACCGCGCTCGGAATCCCCGCCTCTTTCATACATGCTATCGTCCGGTTCCGCTCTTCGTTATCCTTCAGGCAGACCACGTACTGCGCCCACGCGGAATATCTGTCTTCCAGAATATGGGGCGTCTGCACCGCGTCCTTTAAGCGCGCCGTATAACGATCCGCCACACGGGCGCACGCCGTAAGTTCCTCCTCCAAAAAGTCCATCTTCGCCAGAAGGACCGCTGCCTGCAGCGTATCCAGACGAGAGTTCATGCCGATGCGTATATTATCGTATTTGTCGCCGCCCTTCCCGTGTACGTGAAGGGAGCGAAGCCTTTCCGCCCATACGTCATTGTCCGTAAATACCGCACCCCCGTCGCCATAACATCCGAGAGGCTTGGAGGGAAAAAACGAAGTCGTTGAGATATCGCCCAAACTGCAGGTTCTCTTTTCCTTCCATATCCCGCCGAAGGACTGTGCCGCATCTTCCAGAACAAGCATATCGTAACGGTCTGCAATCGCCCTGATGCGATCATACTCCGCCGGCTGACCAAACAGATCCACCGCAACTATCGCTTTTGGCTGATACGCCGTGTGCTGCGCCACAAATTCTACCGCTTTTTCCAGACTGTTACAGTCTATGTTATATGTCAGGGGATCCACATCCACAAAAACAGGTACTGCCCCCACTAAGGGCACTACCTCCCCGCTGGAAAAAAACGTGAAATCCGGAACGAAAACCGCGTCCCCTTCCCCTATTTCCCATGCCACAAGCGCCAGCTGCAGCGCATCCGTCCCGTTACCGCAGGCAATACAGTGTTTGACCCCCGCAAACGCCGCCAGCCGTTCTTCCAGCTGACCAACCTGCGGTCCGCCGATAAAATGTGTGCCGCGGATCACTTCCTGCATCGCATCATCGATTGCCTGTCTGTGTGCCTGATACTGTCTTTTCAAATCGCGAAATTCCATGTCGTTACTCTAACCTCTTTCTCAGTTTCCAACCAGCCCTGTCTTTTGAAGCGCCTGCAGCATCTGCTGCGCCGCACAGCCGTCCCCGTAGTATCTCGGGCGGTCTTCCACCGCAACGCGCCTCGCATGTTCAGCAAAGGCGAGCGCTTCCTCCACGCTGTCCTCCTGTTCAGGGTTCACTCTGCAAATCCAATGCTCGCGCAGCAAATCCTCCCATATATCCAGATTCAGCATGAACAGACACTTCGCCCCGGCAAAGGAGGACTCCTTCGACACACCTCCGGAATCCGTCAAAATCAGTCTCGCGCGGTTCATAAGCTTCACCATCTCTACATATCCCACCGGATCGATAATTTCCAGATTGGGAATCGCCTCCGCACGTTCCAGCAGTCCGAACTGCGCCAGACATTTCCTCGTGCGCGGGTGCAGGGGACATACCACCTTGCTTTCCAGACGCTCCACCAGATGCAAAATGCACGCCATACGTTCTCTATCCGCCGTGTTCTCCTGCCGATGCCACGTCATCAAAACAATTTCTTCCGATTCTTCCGGCATATCGTCTTTTATCATGCGCTCTGAGATAGACAGATACGTGTCATACATAAGGTCCCCCGTCATGTATGCCTTTTCTCCCAGCCCTTCCCGCTTCAGATTCTCCAAAGATTCGGAGTCCGGACAGAACAAAATGTCGGAGAGATGATCTGTCACAATACGGTTGCATTCCTCCGGGTTCGTCTTCACATGGGTTCTCGGTCCCGCTTCCACATGCGCGATGGGAATACACAGCTTTGCGGCTGTTATCGCTGCTGCAAGCGTCGTATTCGTATCCCCGTAAAGGACGATCAGATCCGGCTTTCTCTGCAGCAGTTCCTCCTCCAGCTCCGTCATGACCTTTGCCGTCACCTGCGCATGGCTGCCTCCGCCCGCCCCCAAATTTACACAGGGCGCCGGAATGCCCAGCTCCTCAAAAAAAATATCGGACATATTCTCATCGTAATGCTGCCCGCTGTGAATGATACACTGTTGATAACCCGCCTGTTCCAGCCTCATATACAGCGGCGCCAATTTAATAAATTGGGGTCTGTTTCCTACAATATGCGCTATCATTCTGCTCCTCCCGCGAATGTCTTCGCTCTGTCGTCCGCTGACATTATATACTCCACCACCGGTCTCATAACAGCTTCCATGCTGACATGCTCCGCTGCAAACTGCCTGATTGTATCTGCCAGCTCCTTTTTACTGTCCTTCCTGTCCTTCACCCGCTTATAAAACGCAACTACCTCTTTTATATCCACCGTGCTGTCATCATTCGGAAACACGCCCGCATACGGATAATCCTCCGGAATCACGTCGATCACGCACCCCGTGATCAAAGGCATCCCTTTGGCGAGGCATTCCCGGGACTTCAGCGCGCAGAGCCTGCCGTAAAAACCCAGCTTATACATGCCGAAGGACACCAGCGCAACGTCGCTTTCATTGTACAGTTCATCCAGCTTCTCCCCGTTCAGCGTCGGGTAAAACTTCACGTACTCTTCCAGCCGGTATCTTTCCACCAGCTCCTGATACCGCGCCTTTTCCGGACCATCCCCGACCAACCGAAGATTTACCCGCCAGTCCGGGGTTTCGCCGCCGTAGTACTCCTTAAGCCCCTCTATAATCCGCTCATAGCCGTGGTGTCTCTGCATAAAAGCCACGCCGATCAGGTTGATTTCCCCCTCACGGTACGCCCCCTCCACCTGTTTTATACTGTCCACATTGATGCCGTTTGCCGAGTGAATGGTCGGTATTCCGAAAATCTCCCCGTGCTCCGTATAGGTGACAAGCCTGTCCACGTATTTTTTCAACTTTGGACGGTACAGGCGCTCCTTTAAGTAAAACGGCCATGCATTCCACTTCCCAAAATCATCTTTATCGTACGGATACGTAAACAGCTCTATGATAATTTTACAATCAGGGTACCGCTCTCTTATCTTTTTCCAGAAACGCAGATAGGCTCTGTCTGCAACTGTCCTTCTGACATACAAAAAATCAGGCTGATCCAACTCTGTAAAAGCCTGTTCGTATTCTCTCCTGATAGACATCGTGGGAAACAGCCCGATCACTCTCTCCGCCAGAGAGCGCTCTGCCGCGCGCACCTCCAGCTCCCGCACGTCAAAATGCTTCCCGAACTCCTCTATCTGCATATCTATTTTTTTGCTGACGCCAATAGATTCGCGCCCTCCAAAATGGATATAATATCCTTTTTTCATCATAGCATACTCCCTATTTCAATGCAAACATTTCAACAGCGCTCCGCCCTTCCGAAGCGCCCCTTCCGATAATCCCCGATCCCCTGAAGAGTTGCCCGGACCAGCTTTCTTTTTCCGCGCGCCAGCCACAGCAGGCAGCACGCCGTCCGGTTCAACGCATAGTAGGCGAGAAACAGCGGGAATCGCCGTCCCAGATGAAGCCTATTGCACAAGAGCCAATTGCGGGCGATATAGTAGGCACAGAGCGGACTGTCCGCCCCTCTTGTGCTTGCCCCGACCTTATGATACATTGCCGCCATCGGGTAGTAATATATGGAAATGCCAAGCTTATGCAGTCGGAAACTGTACTCGGTGTCCTCGTAATAAAGAAAAAACCGCTCGTCCAGCTTGCCTGCCCTCTGAATCACATCCATCGGAATCCACAGACAGCATCCCGTGGCAAAACCGATTTCCCTCTCCTGATCGTACTGCCCCTCGTCAATCTCATTCAGACCGATATGCCGCACCTTTTTGATCACGGGTGAGACGCTTCCCCCCGCCGACCAGATACGTTTTCTGTCGTCGCTGTAATAAATCTTTGGCACAATCACGCTGTCGGGATGCCTTTTTGCACACGCCCACAATTGCAGCAGCATGTCCGGCACGATCTCCGTATCGTTATTCAAAAGCAGCACGTATTCCGCGCCCCATTCCCGCGCCCTGTCAGTCCCCGCATTGTTTGCACGGGAAAACCCGTAATTGTCATCCAGTCGAAGCAGCTCCAGCCGCTCATCTTTTGCGTACCGCTCTTCCAGCAGACGCATGGAATTATCCTGCGACGCATTGTCCACCACAATAATTTTCAGCTCTTCCATACCGACGCTTGCAAGTATGGAATCGATACATGCCGTATTATACTTTTCCCCGTTATAATTTACCAAAATAACCGCCAGTTTCATAGCTGTGCCCTCAACAATTCATAATATTTCCGGCTCAGCCTCATCTGATCATACTGCCCGAAATCCATTTCCCCTATCCTGTCCGCCGGACTGCGCATCACCCTGATCCACTCCTCCGCGTCGTAAGGATCTTTCACATAGTTCGCCTTACCCTGTGTCACTTCCGGAATACACGTCCTGTCCGCAGCAATCACCACCGTGCCGAAAAGCATCGCCTCCACGGGCGGCATGCCGAAGCCCTCAAACACGCTCGGAAAGAGAAAGGCGCGGCAATACTTGTACAGCGCGTTCCTCTCGGCATTTTCCACGAACCCCGTGAGCGTCACTTCCCGCTCCAGACCTCTCTCCCGTATCTGGCTCTCCAGTTTTTCCCTGCTCTCCCCGTTCACGCCGGAAATCAACAGCCTGCAAGGCAGATCCTCCTCCGTCTTTTTAATCCGCTCCATCACCGCGATCAGCGTGTCCAGATTTTTGTGCGGGATCAGCTGCGACACGGTATAATAAAACTCTTTTTCCGCCACATGGTATTTTTCCGCAAGACGCGCAAAGGGAACCGTCTCTTCCCTGTCCACCGTGATAGGATTGTAGATAGTTGTGATCTTCCCACTCTTTACATGATATTTTTCCCTGACGTCGTCTCTCACCCAATCGGATATCGCCACGAGGTGTTTGGAAAAATGCGCATCCAGCCACCAGCAGAGTCTGGAATAGGCGATTTCGTGAAATGGATGATATTCGGGATAATGCGCCGCCTGCAGATCGTGGATCACGTTGACATAGGTGACGCCGCCGTTAAACAGCGGACGGCAGTATACCGGAATAAAGCATTTCCGAATCCCTCTTTTTCTTAGGAAGCGGTTCTGGCAGAAAAAATTCCACAAAATCCTCCCCGCGATATTGGCGGAGACCACTTCCGTCTCCAAAAGCGAAAACCGCTTATCCCGCGTATAGTGGCGAAAAGTCTCCTTATTGTCCTTCGACACAAGCAGAGAAAGATGAAAAGGCTCCTCAAGCCGCAAGAAGCCGTCCAGCAAATTCCTGATATAAAATTCAGTACCCCCCACCTTTTTCGGGCGGAGCCACAACAGGTCTACCGCTATATCCAACATTGCTATTTCCCCGTTTCCGTTTCCTGTTCCAGTTCACGCACCCGCTTGTCCAGAATCGCCAGCTCCTGCGTCAGCGTCCTTATTTTCCGGTTCTGCCGCGACGCAATCGAGGTCAGAGACAGCAGGATCATAATCATAAATCCGATCGCAAAGATAAACAGCCCGTTCATATTATCTTGAATACCGAATATATGGATGAGCAGCATCAGAAGTTCCGGCACAGCAACCAGAATACCCATAACAACCCCCGCCACCAGCCAAAGCAGCGTGTATTTCAAGTTAAGCGCCTTCTGTTTCAAAAAATATAGAATAACGATAAAATAACAGATTACCGCACTGATCAGCGTTATTCTGAGTGTAGCAGGTATCATTTCTTCGTTCCTTTCCTAAAACATAATTCTTACTATTTCCTTTACAAAAAATATCACAGGAAGGATATAAAACACAACCATCAATATGCTGAATGCAGCTTCATCCAAAACAAAAAGAATCTTTCCCGCCGGTTCCCACTCCCGCTTCATCGGGAACTTACAGATGATAAGCAATAAGACAAGCCCCAGCGCCGTTACACATATCCCTGTTTTCAAACCGATCGGCACAAATGACAGCTTTATCTCGTTTTTCCCTGCCTGCAGCGGAATTGCCGTCAAAAAACCCGCAAACTCCTCTATCTCCGTCCTAAACCCGTTTACGCTGCATTTCCAGTCGTCATCACAGTAAAGCGGCAATAACAGATATTCTTTTTCGCCCGCCCCCTCCAGCACGATGTTCATGGAATTTTTCCCGCTATCCATCTGAAAGTTATCAAAGTAAACGGGCTGCGTCTCCCTAAAATCCTGCAAATTGAGCGCTGCGCAATATACCTTCCGCATCGTCTCATTTGAGCGTATCTCTATTTTGAGCGAAGCGTTTTCCCATGTCCCCAGCTCCAAAATACCCTTCATCCAGCCGGAACTTGAGAACTCATAAGAGCGTGACGCGCCGCTCTCCGTATCCGTCACTGTCACTGTCTCTGACACCGCCTCAAAGGGCACTTCACGTTCCGCATACAAATACAGAATACTCTCCCCATCGATTGTGAGGTCTATCTCGTTGCCTCCGCCCTCAAAAACCACGTCAAAAAGTTCCTTGCCCAGCAGTTTGTCCGCCAGCTGATTCTGGTAGGCAAAGGGATTCTCTCCCTCATAATCCGTAACCGGCAGAGGAGCCGCAATTTTTATCCCATCGCTATATTGATACGGGCATTGGTAAAAATGACAGTCCCTATGCGTATCCTGATATTGATACAGTTCGTCATTCACTTCCCCGCTGCCAAACGCCTCCTTCACTCCCAGCATCGCATCCGAAAAAGCCGTCCCGCCAAGGGAGGACATTCGATACCCCACCTTCGCATATCCCAATCCCGACATAGATCCAAGCTGTTTGGCTGTATTGACGCCCAGATAACAGGATAACCCGCTTTTTTGCATAGTCAGCGGGTAATTAGTGACACCGCCAATATCCAGACTTTTTATTCTGCTTAGCGGGTTATCATCCTCCTCTCTTTCCGCCACCGTACTGCCCAGCGCAAAAAGAGTGTTTTCCTTTTCTCCCAATACCCAAATAGATGTCAACGCTAACGACAATGACTGTAATACCACAATATAAATAAAAACTTTTTCCAACAGCGCTGCCCTGCTGCAAAGCAATAATCCGACACACACGGCAGCCACAATAACAAAAATGACATACAGAGACGACGTTTCCTGTTTATACACCGTTGCGTCCTTTTTCATTATGACATATTGAAAAGCCATGACCCCGCTCAGCAGCAGCAGATAAAGAACGCCTTTTGCATCGAATACCCGTCTTTTACGCCCCTCTGTCCGACAATTCTCCTCCCTGCCCAGAGCATCAAACATGTATGCGCCCGCTGCCAGTATCCAGAAAGCCAGCATATAGGAGAACCGCATTGTATATCCCTGATACGGACCGCCATGCCACAAAATATTCGTGCTCTCCAGACAGATTGGCGCACACAGTGCGATCCCCATAAAGCCAAAAAATTTGACACTTTTCTGTTCCAAATGCCTTATCGCATACGCAAGGAAAAACGCGATCGGGATTCCCAGATTAAGCAGTTTCATCCACTTTGCCGTAAAAAACAGCCATATGGAATTATAAATCTCTGTGAGACTCATTCTGAGTCCCGTCCGAGTCGATCCCAGTATTTGTATCGCCCCCGGAATCCATATCCATGCGCTGATCATCATGGCAATCAGGGTGGCTGTCAGCAGCTTTGGCAAAGCGCCGCAATACCTTTCTCTGGCGAGCAGCAGCAAAATACCCGACAACAGCAATAGCATCAGAAATAAAATATACGTATGCTGAAAATTCATCATACAGGTTACCACAAGGCAAATCACGTAGAGGGCGCTTTTCCCCTCATTCATCAAAAGAAAATAGCTGTACATAACAAGAGGAAACATAAATGAAACATCCAGCCACATAACCGCATAGTAGTACTGCATGTTAAATACACAAAATACATATAACAGGCTAAAAGAAATACCCATTCCGCCGGAAAGCCCCGGGACCCACTTTTTCAGCACAAACCTCATGCCAAGCCCTATCGCGATCAGCTTGATCAGTATATAGACAGACATGGATGCCTCTATCGCCGAACGTCTGACAAAGAAAAAAAACAAATTAAACGGGCTGATCAGTCCAAAATGTAATGCCGCTCCCGCCATATTGTTCCCAAGACCTGTGTCCCAGTCAAAAAACAGCGACTTATGACCATGCATTACATCCCACAGAAAAGTATACATGGGAACATACTGTTCCATCATGTCACCAACATCAATGACCATCTGCCCAAACGGCCAGACATGTTTTGTCACACATGTCACGATCCATATAAGCGCTGTGAGCAGGACGAGAATCGCACATTCAAAGTTCACCCCGCCTGCCTTGCTTTTCTTAAGCATTCTTTTCTGTTCCTTCCCGCTTCGCCCTGCGTATTCCGTACCCCATACGGCAGATCAAAATTGCCAAAGTAACTTTAATCATATAATAAACAGATTTTTTAAACGTAATAGAGCTTGTCCCGCCCTCTCTCGCCCGCATCTGCACCGGCACTTCCTTCACCCTGCCCAGATGCATAATCGCCGCCACAATAGCCTCCGGCTCCGGATAATCCATGGGATAATCCTCGCTGTATATTTTGATAAACATTTTATTTACCGCACGGTAGCCGCTGGTCACATCCATAATGCGCTTCCCGGTCGTCAGCCAGATCAGGGCGCTTAAGATGTTGATGCCCATTCTACGGCTCACTGAGGACTGGAACCCTTCCTTTTCGAGGAAGCGGGAACCGATCACCACATCCGCCTCGCCGATTAAAATAGGAGCGAGCAGCCTGTCCAGATAGGCAATATCGTGCTGTCCGTCGCCATCCATCTGCACGGCGATATCGTAATCGCACTTGCGCGCATAGACATACCCTGCCTGTACCGCACCGCCTATTCCCATGTTGATTGGCAAATCCAGATAATGAAAATTTTCCCTCCGGCATAAGTCGAGCGTGCTGTCGGTAGAACCGTCGTTGATTACCAAATAATCATACTGCGGCGCTTCCTCCATCATATGCTTCACAACCTGCACGATGTTTTCCGCTTCATTATATGCCGGTATAATAATCAGGACTCTCATTTTTTCCTCTCGTTTCATATCCATTTCCCATCTGATTTCCGTATCTGTCCTTTCCTTTACTCCGCCTTCTTTTTCGCGTTCCATTTCTTCCATATTCCCAATACCCTGCCGCGGACATAAATGTTCCACAACTTCCGAAGCAGTATATAATAGGCGATATAGAACATGCCAAACGCATATACCAAATACCTCTGCTGCCCAAAAAACACCAGCGATATGACAATCACCAAAACCAAATTCGTCCCCAGAATAAGCGCCATAAACTCCGCATTGCTCTCCGCGACTTTTTTGTCCACATATCCCCAGAACATCAGAGCCACCGCCGACAGATAGAGAAAGAGCGTCACTAAATGGCACAGGAGATAAATCGGCGCGATCTGGAAGAAAACAGTGCAGATAAATGCTTGAGGAAGCAGCATCAGCGTGTGATAGAGGAAACGGGCAAAATGTGCCTGCAGCAGTTTGACCCCTACCGTTTGAAGGCTGCGATTCCATACGTCGTTAAATTCACCGCTCTCATATATTTCCGGATAATTTTCCCGATAATACTGCTCGCCCACAGGTATACAGGTTTTGCCTGCCCGCCCGATACCACCGACAATATCCTTCCACATCCAAAGCCCTTTTTTCTCGTAAGCATATCTCTGCTGTTCCCGATCCACCGCCTCAAAGAGAGCCTCATACAGACCGCGGAGCATTTCATCCTCATAAAGCCACACATCCCCCTCGTCTGCCTCGTACATCCCCCTCGACAGGATGAGCGAGGTGGTCTGGCTTATATTGATTGATGGTCCTCCTGCAGCCTTTTCTGCCTGTCTGTCCTGTATCGCTGCCGCTATTTCTTCTCTTTCCCTGTCTTTCCCGTCATCTGACACACTGAAATCTTTATAATATTCCGGGTCCTGTACCTTCATAACAAACATGTTGACCTGTATGTTATTTTGGATCAGATCATAATACCCCTCCACCGTCCGCGCGCTGATCCGAATACCGGACAAGCTGATCAGCACACAGCCTGCAATCCCCACCAAAAATCCTGCCAGACGTTTTCGCCCTGTATCGCCCTTCCCCCACATCACATACAGAAATACGATACCGCATACCCCGAATAAAATTTGGAGCTGGGAACGCAGCATCGTCAGCAGAAACACCATCACATAAGAAACAGCCACCCACCCTATATGCTTTTGCCAGACTGCGCGGAGCAAAAACAGCATCAACAGATAAAAAGCGCCGTACGCCAGTCCCTCTGTAAGAATCGTCTGCGTCATCATCGCCTGCGGCATTTCCGTCGTAAACGGAAGCAGCGTCAGAAGGAACACAAAATATCCTTCTATATAACATAAAGAAAACTTATTTTTTATTTCCTTCACAAAGAAAACAATACAAGCCGTGGAAAAAAGCGCCTGCTCCACGATCACAAAATCCAGATATGTGTCCATACCGAACAGCCACTGGTTTACAAAGAGAAAAAAAGGATAGATCGGCATAACTCCCTCGAAACGTTCTATCCTCATATAAGCGCCGCTGTCATCAAATAAAACCGGTTTCCTTGACCCGACGAACAGAAAGACGAAAAGCGCGAGCACAGCCAGAGACCCGTAAAAAAGCCGCTCCCTTTGCCTTGTATTCAGCCGAAACTTCCTTCCTCTTTCCTCCATATCCTTCTCCGTCTTATTCTCCGAATATCTCATCCTTACTCTTCCGTGTCACCGTTCCCTCTCCCACCTCAAAAATCACATCCACGTTGCGGATTGTGGTAAGCCTGTGGGCAATGATTATCATGGTTTTCATGCCTTGCAGATGCTCGATCGCCTCCATGACCGCCGCCTCCGTCTCATTGTCCAGGGCGGAAGTTGCCTCGTCAAGCACAAGGATTTCCGGGTCGTGGTAGAGCGCTCTGGCAATACCGATACGCTGTCTCTGTCCGCCGGATAATCTGACGCCCCTGTCGCCTACAATGGTGTCCAGCCCGTGCGGCAGACTGTCGATAAATTCCCGCAGCTGCGCCTTTTCTACAGCCGCTCGCACCGCCTCCTCGTCAATCAGCTCCTCCCGTATGCCAAAAGCGATGTTGTTGCGGATCGTATCGTCGGAGAGATAGATGGTCTGGGGAATATAGCCCACCTGCGCATGAAATGTCTTCGGCTGCTCGTGAACGTTGATCCCGTCAGCCATCACCCTGCCCTTTACAGGTGTCAAAAGACCGAGGATGATATCCACCATAGTTGTTTTTCCAGAGCCGGTAGAACCGATAAAAGCTACGGTCGTTCCTCTCTTAATTGCGAAGCTCACATCGTCCAGCACCCACTCCTCCGTGTCCGGATAGTGGTAGGACACCCCCTGCACCTGAATCTCCTTTTGCAGCCTCCAATCCGCCTTTCTCTCCCCTTCCTCATTCGCGGTCAAGCCCTCAATTCTCACCAAATCGTGATACACGAGCTCCACCGACGGAAGGGCGTAGAGCATGTTTGAAGCGTGCTCATTGATCCGCCCGACGCTTGGCATCAGCCGCATTGCCGCCACCGCAAATGCCGCAAGCTGGGAGATAAAGTAAACGGAATCCGCCTCGCCAAAAAGAAGCTTCACGATCACGGCAACCAGAAGTCCCGTCATGGAGACGGCTTCCACGGTATATTTGGGCAGAATGGAAATGGTTCTGGCAATGCGCAGCCCTCTGGCATATTTTTCCCAATATTTCCGAAATTCATCGGTAAAATAGGACTCGCGCTCCAAAATCTTGATCTCCTTGATCCCGCCCAGCGCCTGATTCATCCACTGAAAAATTTTACCCTGATATCCCTGATTCTCAAACCCCAGCCGTCTGCTGTATTTCCTGCTTATCATCAAAAAACCGCCCACAAAAACTGCCAGAAATCCCAACACAATGATGGTGATGGACTTGCTGACCACCAGCAGGTAAATCACAAGGACACCGGACACCATAAACTCGGCCCCCAGCTCCAACGCATAGAGAATAACCTGCATAAACCGCGACGTGTCCTCGTGAAGACTTCTCTGTAAAATCGCAATATTATGGTTCAGATGAAAGGTGTAAGGCTCTTTCATATATGCCGCGAGCAGTCTTGTTGACAGCTTCATCTGTGTGTTGTAGGAAAAGCGGAAAATATAATCCTTCTCCAGAATCAGATATATGTTCTTAATCACATAGATCCCGATAATGCCGACTGAAATCAACGCGATAAAACTCTTGTTGGACTGAAAGTGAAATAAATCAAAAACCGCCTTCAGATACCATCTGTCCTGAATAACGTTCTGATTTTGCAGGACATCAATAAAGGGCACAAACACCATAACCGCAAGAAGTTCGAGCAAACTGCCGACCACAATTGCCGCCGTGAGAAGGACCAGTTTCCACTTATCTCTTTTATCAAATATATATCCCAGCTTGGAAAGCAGGGACACCTGCTTTTTTTCTCCTGTTTCTCTCATATCGCAACTTGCCTTTCTGCTCCGCTTCTCAAATATCCGCCTCACTCAAACAGTGCGCTGCACAGATTGCTGTGGGAATCCCGATCGCTTATCTTTCTTGCCGGATTCCCCGCCCAAGTAGTGCCGGGCTCCGCAATATCCCTAATCACCACGGCATTCGCTCCCACAGCCACATCATCCGCTATGCGCACCGCGCCGATCACCTTCGCGCCGCTTCCGAAATAGCAGTTATCTCCGATCACAGCCGCCTCATGGCTTCCGTTCGTCGCGCCGATGGTCACGCCCTCCTGCAGACGGCAGTTTCTTCCGGCACGCGCATTTCCGTGCACAACGATCGTCCCGTAATGCGGTATGGCAAGCCCCGGTCCGAACACGTTCGGTGAGATCGTAAACCCGAGCCGCACACTCAGACGGTGGAAGCGCATTTTGTGCCACTTCCCGATAAGCTTTCCCGCCGCTCCATGCCGGCAGTTTAAGTCATACTCCACCTTCCGGAGCAGAATCTCAAACTTCCAGATTTCATCCCCAAAGAGCCGTGGACGCGAATCCTTCCGCCGCCCTAAGGCGAGCTGATCCTGACTCAGATATTCACGATATTTCTGTTTATTGTCTATCATACTCTCACCTTAATCTGCTCAAGATACGACGTATACCCCACCGCCCGGTTCGCCTCCTCGCTGATGCAGTCGTGTTTCTCCAGTTTCATCTTCCCCGGGGCGCGCCTCACAAACCACTCGTACTCCATGTCAAGATTCCCGATATCCAACACGCGGTACCCCCGCTCGAACAGTTTCACCGCAAGAAACTTCGCCGCCACTCCAACCGACAGCAAAAACAGCCTGTCCTTGCCGTAAGCCGTACAGGCGTCCAGAATGGCGGGAATCGCTCTGTAAGCGTCGCTGGGCGGACAGATGATGCGCTCTATGCTGCGCGCCGTATCCAGCAGGTCGTTGCCGACGCCGTTGTGCGTCCGCTCCCCCTCCACCACAACAATGTCTCTATTTTCCCATATTTTTCTAATTTTAGCAAACTGCGCCCCACAGCCGCTCCGATCGGCGGCGTAATAATAACAGCGGGAGACAAATGTGCTGTAGTACACCCTGTCGGGATTACAGTATGTCTCGTAAGTTTTTCTGTTGAAAAGCAGGTGGTCCTTCCAGAACTGTCTGCTGTCTCTGTGATGGTCGGAGAGGGTTTCAAAGATACCCGGTATCGTCACAATCAGGTCGTCATGGGGATACGCCAAAATCTCCGCAAGTCCCTTTGCGATCTCCGGATCCGCCTTCTGCAGCATCAGATCGCCGCCCTTTATCATCACGATCTCTCCGTCCCCGAAACGCACCATGCTCTTTTCGGTGTGCAGGAGCACATCTATGGTCTCGTCGATGGAATGCACCTTTATTCGATTGTGCAGGACGCCTTTCTCATATAAAAAATAGGCAATCGCCGCCGGTATATCCTTGAATTTTTGTCTCAATGCAAATTCTCCCGCAGGATTTTCTCCCGCATCCCTATAATGGTATCGAAATAATTTTTAAAATTATATTTATCTACTACCGCGCGGTAGCCTGCCGCCCCCATGGACAACATCCTCTCCCGATCCGACAGCATATCGTCCAGCTTATAAAGCATGTCCGCCTCGTCGCAGTCGCGGAACCGGAAACCTGTCACGCCATCCTCCACATAACATGCCGTGCCGTTGGTGTCGCTGCAGATCACCGGGAGGGAATAACTCATAGCCTCCAGCTGCGATACCGACGCCATCTCCAGCGTACTCGGGATCACATACAGATCCGCCGCCAGATACTCCCGCTCCATGTCTCGCCTTACCACGTTCGTCTTCACCGTAACTAACTGCTCCATCCGGTGTTCCCGCACATACTTTTTCACCTGCTCACAGTATTCCTTCTGAAAATGGTTCGTCGCTTCTCCCACAAGCGTCACACAAATCTCGTATTTGTTCTGAAGCTGCTCCACGGCACGCAGCAGTTCCAGATGGTGCTTCCTGATCTCATACTTCCCTATGCAGAGGATATGTACCCTGCCGTCCGCAAAATAAGTCCGCTCCTTCGGCGCTCTCTGCGGATTGACCACAAAAGGCACGAAATAGTCGTTCTCCTTCACTGTCATCCCCGGCTTTTTCTCCCCCATCACAGGGGTCATACGAAGCGGCGGCGTCATGCGATCCACGAGACGGTGTTTCAAATCTGTCTTCGCGGGCTCCGACCAGAGCGGATTCTGGTTGTAGAGAATGCATGGATACCCGTTTTTCTTACAAATATAGTAAGCCGCCATGGAATACACAGAGCGCTCCCGCAAAATGACCAGATCCGGCGCAAAGCCGCAAATCAACTTTCTCAGTTTCCCAAAAGGTGGGAAACCATGTTGTATCTTAAACACGACTGCCGTTGGGTCTTTTCTGTGAATCACCTTCATATACAAAAAATCGATGAGCCTGTACAGCCACGAATACCCTAGCACAATGGGCGTCACACAGGAGTAGTCCTCAATGATGGCGGCATAGTGGCTGATAAAACGCACCTCATGCCCGCTCTCCGTGAGTCCCTTCATAATATCCATCTGGTTCGTATGATAACGCGGCGCCACATACAGGAATTTCATGCAATCCTCCCCCATCTATTTCTGCCTGATATATTTGTTCTCTTTCAGACTGTACCTGCCGCCCTTTAAGAATTTATGCTTGATCACCCACCATCCGGGAACCCAGATATACTTGTGCATTGCCGGTGAAGCGGATCCGATCATCCAGCAGTTTCTGTCGCATTTCCTCGTGCACTCTCTCACCCGCTCCGCCTGCTCGGAGTTCCAAAGCTCATCCCAGCTCTGTTCCCGCAGATTCCCCATCACCGCCTTCTTTTCCATCCCGTTGCAGGGAATCACATCGCAGAAGGGATCAATAAAAAAGGCATTTTTCGACATATCACAGGGCAGAAGCCTTTTATTGCCATAAATATAATTGATCAGCCCGTGGTTAAAGTAGGCGCGGAACCATTTTTTGGGTGAGCTGCTCTTCAGCAGCTCGTTAATCAGCTTCTCAAAATTCTGCGCCACCTTGTACTTGTCGTCGATTTTATTGTCCGTCTTGCGGAAGTAGAAAGAATTGTGCAGAGTCGCCGTGGCAAACTCCATCCCCATATCGTTAGCGATATTGTATAGCGGCACCAGATCCTCGCAGTTCATGTCCTGCACCGTCATCCCGAACCCCACGTCGGGATGCCCCATCTCCACAAGCGTCTTAAGGGTCTTATAGCCTCTGTTAAAGCCGTCGGGAATCCCGCGTATCTTATCGTTCGTCTCCTGCAGCCCTTCAATGCTGATACGGATTCCCACCTTAGGGAACTCTCTGCACAGCGCAATAATCCGCTCCGTAAAGTACCCGTTAGTAGATATGACAATCCTGTCACTTTTTTTGTAAAGCTCCCGCACAATATCCGGAATATCCTGTCTGATAAATGGCTCGCCGCCCGTAATGTTCGTAAACGCCATCTCCGGCAGCTTCTTGATATCCTCCAGCGTGATCTCCTCGTCCGGTCTTGTCGGATCCCGGAAACAGTCGCACATGTTACATCGGGCGTTACACCTATACGTCACTATGACCGTTCCATACAAAGTTCTTCTTGCCATCTAGCGCAATCTCCTATCAGTCACTATTCTGTATCCTATATGTTGCCCGGATGAAAGTTAATTTCTCAAGGAGCCCCTAAAGTAACGCCAGCGCTTAGCGAGGTTCTTACGAGCTTAGCGTCTGCTGCGTTACGATCGGAGCAAAAGCGCGGCGACGCAGAAATTAACTTTCATCCGGGCTCCCATTATATACATTTCTTATTATTTTATCACAATATTCCCCAATTGTATCGAATTTTATCTCTTTACAGTTTTCCCGATACGTCCGGCACAGATCCGGCTGATCCCAAAGTTCCCTGATATGCGCGGTCAGCTCCTCCGCGTCCCCGCCCCGGAAAAGCTCTCCAGTCCGTCCAGCCTGCACCAGTTCCGGCGCGCCGCCAAGGTCTGAGACGAGCACCGGCGTGCCGTACATCTGCGACTCCATCACGGAAAACGGACAGTTTTCGTACCACTCGGAAGGATAGACTGAAAACCGTGCCCCCGCAATGAGCCTGTGCAGCGCCTCCCCCGTGACAAACCCTCTATTCTCCACATTTTTCACTTTGGAAACCTGTTCCGCAAGCGGACCTGTCCCGGCAAAAACAAAGGGAATGTCCGGCAGTGCCTCACACGCCGCAAGGAGTGTGCCGATTCCCTTCTCCTCGGAAAAGCGCCCGAAGTAGAGCACATAATCTCCCTGTTTCACTGCCTCGCCTGTGCCGCTGCAGTTTTCTTCCGCCCGCTCCACAAAATTCCGCATCATCACGGTTTTTTCCTCCAGAAGCGGACTGGTGTCAAGCTGTCTCTTTATAAACTCGCTGGGACAGACAATCACGTCAACCATACCGTAAGTTCTGCGCAGCATATAATATTTTGCCTCGATCGTTCCCAGCAGGCTCTTTGCGCGCGAATTGTGGATGCAGCGGTTTTTCGTGCACATGCCGAAATACCCGCCCCGGCAGTCGAAACAGATTTTTCCCGTGGCGGGAACGCGCATCATATGGTTCGGGCAGACCCACTGGTAATCGTGCGCCGTGTACACAATCTTCACTTTTCTTCCTGTTCTCTTCTCATAGGCGCGCACCGCGTAAATTACGGAGGGCGTGAGCTGGAAATTGATGTTGTTTAAGTGCACCACATCGGGATTCATATCCCGAAGCACCCTGCCCATCCTGCGCTTCGCCTCAAAGGAATAGATGATTTTAAAGGGATAGAGCAGCTTTTGCAGCTTTCCCGTATGGAAGTCCATATCGGACGTGTAACAGTCGATCCGGTTTCCCACAATACGCCCCTCGTGCTCCATCCCGAAATACTGTACCTCGTATCCCCTCTTTTGTAATTCTTCCCCCAACCGGAAAATATAAGTCTCCGATCCGCCGTTTGGATATAAAAATTTGTTTACCAGTAAAACTTTCATACGCGCGCCTACTCCCACTTCGCATTGTACATTCCCAGATCTTCATAGATGGGAATGTAGGGACTGTATCGCTCCCCGCTAAACTGATAGGTCCATCCCTGATATTTGGACTGGTCATACGCAAGCGGTTCCTTCATTTCCTCACCGTCCATCACTTCCATACTTCCCACTTCGCCCTCATATACCAAGTAAGTGACGCGGTGCATCTGTCCGTTTGACGGCACCTGGAACTCTTCATGGGGCACGCCCCATCTCTCACACAGATAGTTGAGCCTCTTCGCCAGAAAAAACGCCGTATATTTTACATTGGCATGATAGTCCTTGAAAGTGCCGCAGGATCTCCCTAAAATATTCTGATCCTGCCACATCACCTTGTCCATCTTCACGGAGTCCTGAATCATTTCCTCGTAATCGTATATGCCTGTATCCAAAACAGTTTCAAAATACGGCAATAGCTTTTTGTATTCCTCCAACATTTTTTCACGGAATTCCGGCGTTTCATATAACACGCTGTACCAGTTCAGTGCCGCGTCGTTATGCCTTGTATGGTCGACGACGGAATATGTGTAATTCACAAATTTTCCTTCCAGCACATCCACATTCCGCTCCCCGAATGTGTGCTCATAATCCCACACAGGACCGATATAGAGCGTTTTGTCCCCCACATCCTTATAAAAATACATACTTGTGGCAGCCACATCCGTCTCCAGCGTGATCTCGTCCACCAGAAATGCCTGAACCAGACTATCCAAATCCAGAACCTCCCACACCGCAGGATCCCTTTCCTGGACCATCCTGTCAATGCCCTCCACATAGTCCGCTATATAGTCCACCTGCTCTTTGGAGGCATGGGCAGGTTCCTTGATCGAAAAGCGATAGCCCGAGGGAATCTCAAAGCCTACCGGCTCCTCTTCATAGTATTCCCACAAGTCTTTCTCTATCAGATAACCGCCGTCTATGGTTTTGACATGATCTAACAGATATCCCTTTCTCCTCTCCTCCTCATAATGCCGCGCATTTTCCAGTTCCGCATTGTACTGCCTGTTCTCCTTTTCCAAATTGTAGATGTCCACCCGTCCATCGGCTACGGTGACAGTCTCCGTGAGCAGATAGATGCCGTTATAGCTGCCGTTTAAATACAGGTCGATCCATGTTCCCTGCGCCGTATTCGGCATACCCATCTTCGACGCAATGTCAAAAGCCAGCTTGCTGTTTAATTTGCTGCCCTCATTCCACAGTGCCAGCAGCCGCCATTTGTCTCCCTTCCTGAGACCGCACAGCGGATATTTTTCCTGCAGCTTGATGGTATAAGGCTTCTTGGGCTTATCCCAGCTGACATTTCCCCGGGAAACAATTTTGGGCAGCGCATTTTGGTATTCCGTTGTCCCATCCGCCAAAACGACACAGATATCCCCCGATTCTTCGTTATGCTTCTTTATGTTTACATAATCCATACTGCCGCTTTCCGTGTTGATAAAAAAGGTCGGGATATTGGCAGATTTCATAAAATTCACCTGATATTCGTGATAAGTGGCGGTTTCATCCATAATCTGCATCATGTACTCCCGCTCCGCTTCCCACACAAAGGAATCGCCCTCCTCGTAAAACCTTCCGTCTATCTCCAGACCATCACCGCATCCCTGCAGCTTCACCCGGTTTCTCTTGACGCAGGAGGGCAGGAAAAAGTAAGCCTTTCCGTCCTCCTCGTCCTGCCACAGCTTTACCTGATTGGAGCTTTGCTGCGTGTTGACGACAAGGACCGGCACGCCCTGATCTATCTTCATGGTAACGTTCTGTTCATCCAGACAGAGCCAATAGACAAACGTCACCAGCATCAGTATTACCGTAAAACCTCCCAGCCAGTATCTCTTCCGCATCACCGTTGTTCTCCTTCTGTTGATTTTTTCCGTCCCGCCGCCTTCTCATACACGGCTAACGTACGCCTCGTCACATCGTCCCAGTCGTACTTCCCGCAGATATAATCCACGCTCTCCTCTCCCATGCGGCGCACCTCGTCGGGATGCGAAAGCATCCATGCAAGCTGTCTTCTCAGATCTTTCACATCTCCCTTTTTGAAGGTCAGCGCCTTGTCCTCCACCACTTCCGTGTTCTCGCGAATATCGCTGACCAGACAGCATGCCCCGTAGCTCATTGCCTCAAGCAGCGTGAGCGCCATGCCCTCCACGTCGCTTGGCAGCACGAACGCATAAGCATTGGCGTACAGTTCCTCCAATACCTGCCCCTGCACAAAGTCGGTCATGAGGATTCTCTCATCCTTCGCCGCCATGCGGTGAATCTGCTCCATATAGTCCATCGCCTGAGAACTTCCCCCAGCGATCACCAGTTTTTTATCCGTCTTCAGTCCGGAAAACGCCTCGATCAGATAGTGCAGCCCTTTCTCCGGCACAATCCTCGCAAGGAACAGGAAATAGCCGTCCTTTTCCAGACCGTACTTCTCCCCGATCACCGTCTGCCCCTGCGGCTTGGGACGGTTGATTCCGTTTGGTATATATGTGACCTCCCTGTGGTAAACATCTGCAAAATACCGCTTTACGTTGTCAGACAGCACAATCACGTCGTCCGCATACTTCGCCGCCATCCGCTCCCCGAATTTGATCACAAAGGAAGCGAAATTTCCCCATTTGGCGCGCTGCCAGTCAAGACCATGGATCGTCACCACAACTTTCCTTTTCAGGAAATGCGGCAGCCAGAGCATAGCGCAGGGACCTTCCGCATGATAGTGTATCACATCGTAGTGATGAAAGAGCGCCATGATCGTAGCAAAAAAGGTGTATACGATCGCATTCAGACTGCTTCTGCGGAAAGTGGGCACGATATATATACGGACGCCCTTGTAAAACTTCCGCCCCTTCCATCCGTACTCCTGATCATACTTTTTCCCGGAGACATGGTGTCCGAATCGGTTGTACGCCTCCACATGATGCCCCAGTTTCGCCATGCGCACGGAGAGCTCGTCCACCACGACTTCCACGCCGCCCTCTCTGGAAGGAATCCGTTTATGACCGATCATGGCAATACGCATTCCGTTCTTCGACGCCTGCCGCAGCGCCTTTCCTTCTCGGTTTACATAATATAAAAACGCGAAGTTTGTGTTCAGATATCTGGGCAGCATACGCTTCGGATCGCGCAGGATTCGGAACACCCATTCCAGACACAGTTTCTGCATCCACATGGGAGCGCGCTTCACCGTGCCCGCCGTAAAGTCAAACGCCGCGCCCACGCCGAGCATCAGCGCCTTTATCCGGTGTCGGTGCTCATACATCCACCACTCCTGCTTCGGCGCGCCAAGCGCCACCCAGACAAAATCGGCATTGCTATCGTTAATCTGCCGGACGATCTCCTCATCCTCCGCCTTCGTCAGTTCCCGGAAGGGCGGGGAATACATACCGGCAATCTGTAATTTCGGATAGCGCCGAAGCAGCGCGGCACGCAGCGCCGTGAGCGTTGCCTCCGTACTGCCGTAAAAATAGTGGCGGTATCCCATCTTCTGCGACAAGTCCAGAATCGCCGGCATCAGATCCGGTCCCGGCACTCTCCGCGCCTCGGAAAATCCCCGTTTTCTGCTGACAATGGAGAGGGGCTGCCCGTCAGGGAGCGCCATCGCTGCGCTGTTCTGCACCCGCCGGTAAGCCTTATCCCGGTAAGCCATCACCGTTGTGTGTACGTTGGATACACATATATAATCGCCCTTCAATTTCTCCAAATTATCCGTAAGATAGGCGATCGTATCATCCATATTCGTGACATTGATGTTCGTTCCCAGAATATTACAATAGGTTAATTCGTCTCTCATATTGCTCCCCATTTTGGTATATTTCTCAATCATTTATCATATCCCGCTATTTCCGTGACTGCCACAGCCGATTTTCCCCGCCATTTTCCAAAACTCCACAAAACCGCTGCTGCCGCTCCGCACAGACCGCCAATCAGCGCGCTTCCCACGTAATAGCGCGCCGTCTCAAGCTTTACGGCATTGCCCGCCACAATCTGCATGGGAGTTTCCGCATCCTTATAATTCATAACCCGGTAGCCCTCATAGTCCGGATCGTCCTCGCTATCCAGATAAACGCTCGTTTCCTCCAAGCCATCCGTATAAAACCGCTGTACCACATACCCTTCCGGCTCGCGATACAACAGAGCGCACAAAAGTCCGCCCAGAACCATGCCCGCCGCCGTCATACACAAAACCCTGCCCCTGTGTGCACGGCAAACCGCACGCACGCGAAGAAACGCCTGATCCGGCAGCTTTGCCAGAGGAACCGCTACCTGCCCCCACTTTTCCGTCAGCCCGGAAAGCAAGCAGTATTCCTGCTCGCCTTCCTTCTGTAAAAACAACAGCTCCCCGAGGAAAAGCAGCGTAATATTCTTGAAGGAAGTGTTAAACAATAATTGCTCCGTCCACCCCGCACCAAGAAAGCATACCAAAATCACCAGCTCTAACGTCCGCTGCTTATGAGTATCATAAAACAGCAGGGCAAAATATCCGGCTATGATAATCACGGTAAAAACCAGCCCGTAATTGATGTAACACCATACATAGGAATTGTCCAGTGTCATAGAGGATTTGACAACCTTGGATACGTCTGCGCCGAACAGGCTGCGGTACTCCGATTTCAGGAACTGTTCCGCCAGCCAGATCCTTGTATTCAGCATGAAATTGATCTTTTGCACAATACCGCTGTAGGGATTCCAGCTTAGATAAAAAGGCATTACAAAAGATAAAAACAGACATACCGGCAGTACCAGATTCGCCAGTATCTTCTCCACAAAGCAGAATCGGGGACGCAGCTTGATATAGAGTCCCCCTGTCAGAAGCACCGCCACGATGCCAAAGCCTGTATAGCTGACAGAATAGAAAAACACCAGAAAATTGCCGAGCATCAGAAGAAGGTACGCCTTCCATCCATACCTTTCCTCCATCGTAAAAATGATCAGCGCGCAGAGCATCAGATAAGTAATATGCAGAATGTTCGGATGTGTAAATCCAAGACTCCAGCGGAAAATATGCCCCAATCCCATCTTCGCGTGCACACGATAGACGGTGTGCTCTAAAAAGAAGAAAGAAACCGCAGACAGCGCGATCGCACAGACCGCCCATACCCAGAGCGCAATGTGAAACACCTTTTTCACCGAAATATCCTTCATGCCAAGCACCGTGAGCGCCACAAAAAAAATGGCAATCTGCCGCGACTCATAATACACCACCGCCACCAGAGCCAGAAGCAAAACCTGTAAAACCGCCTGTCTTTTCGTGTAGGGCGTCAGGAGAATTTTCAGAAAACCCAAGGCAAGCCCGGGAATGACAAGCAGATAAAAGAGCTTCTGCCCCTCGTAAAATCCAAGCCCCTTCGCCAGAGACAGGAGAATAAAAAAGCCGTAAAAACACGCCTCCTGCATAGTAATCGTTTTTTCATATCGTTTCATATTTCCCATCGTTTCTTTCCTCAAATGATGCCCGGTCACTGTCCATGCGCGCCCGCATTCGCTGCCCCGTCCGCCTGCAGCGCCTCAAGCGCCGGACCGAGGGACCACGGATACGCGCCGTAACGCTGAGGATACTGCGAAAAGCCCTCGCACTCCCCCGAACACCGATACACCCTGCCGTCCCTGACTGACCGCTCCAACGCACATCTTCCCGCCGTCAGGGCATTCTCATAGGTTTCACCCGCGAGAACGCCGATCGACATCCCCCGTTTGAAAGCGGCGCAGATCATCCCTGTCGCGGAAGTGTCAGCAGGTCCCTCCGCCGCGTCGAGCTGCCATGAAAAATAGCCGTCCTCTCTCTGCCGGGCAGCCACTGCATCCGCAAGGGCGGTGCAGGGCGCGGCAAGCCTCTCTCTGCCGTATGCCGAAGCCATACAGCCCATCATGCCCCGTAGCAGCCAGCCGACAGCCCTTCCCCAGCCGATAATTCCGTACTTACAGCCGTCCGTCATATCGTAACCGTGATAAGGCAGCCCCGTTTTGCTGTCCATGCCGTAGGAGAGGAAATTTACAATCTGCAGAACCGCCAGTTCCCTATATTCCGGCATGTCAAAGAGCTCTCCGTACTGATAGAGAAAAGGACATGCCAAGCCGATGCCGTCCACAAAAACCGTATTTTCCCCGCTCGTCGGACGGTAGAGGAAGCTCCCCACCCCGTCCACGGCATGGTCGGCTGCATAGGAAGCCAGCCTGTCCGCCGCCCTCTTAAGCCGGTCTCCGGACAGATTCACCCCGAAATCCGTCCCCTTTTCCCGCACGCTCCGATACATATTTAACAAAGTTTCCCCTGCAAGCAGATCGTCCAGATACATAAGGGGCATTCCTTTTTTCAGCCATCTCTCATAATATGCCGCGAGAGCCCGGTCTATCCTTTCCACCCGGACAGCCACATCCGAAGCTCCCGCAGACTCCGCAGGCACGTACACCGCCGCGCTCTCCTCCCGGCATGCCCACAGTCCCGCCGCAAGAATCCCGGTGGTCCAGAAAATGGGATCGTCCCCCGCAGTCCTGCGCTTTAAGAGCAGACGCTTTGCCAGATCCTTGCCCTTTTCCTGCCAACCGCGAACGCCGTACTCCATCAGCTCTTTACAAGCATTCTCTATCAAAGGCATCTTATTCATGCGAGCCTCCTCTCCGGGATATTCTCCCCAGCGCCGGAATCTTCGATGCCACCGCGTCCCACAGGTAGGAGAACTCCTCCGTCCTGTGGAACACCGCCAGAAATACCAGATTATAGAGCAGTGTGATCAAAACCACCATCAGGGCGAAGGTAAGAATCGTAACCTCCCCCATAACCGCGTGGCGGATCGGCGTGATCGCCGCCCCCACCGCCAGAATTACTAAGATATATTTCAGGGAGTCCTTAAAATAGACTCCCGCCTTTTTGTCAAAGCAGACCCGGTAGATAATGCCGGGGCGGATCAGGTTTGCCAGAATGCCGGACACCAGCGTCCCCACATAGACCCCCGTCACGCCGATTTTCATCACCAGTACGACTGAAACTACCAGATTGACCGCCCCCTGTACCAGCGGCAGAAACCGATCCTGCTCGAAAAGCCCAGACGCAATCTTGAAATTGAGAAGCACCGTGCGCCCGCCTTTCAGATAAAAGTCCGTCACCAGAAGCGCCACCGTCACCCGGGGCAGCGTCCAGCCCGCATCATGCAGCCACACTCCGCCGATAAAGGGGGTGAGCAGATGAAAGAAACCCACCGCACCGAAACCAAAAAGCCAGCAGGCGAAAAACCGGTATACCTTAAAGAGCAGGTATTGTCTCTCTTTAGACTCCGTTGCCACCACGTTGCCGAAGCCGGAAATCACCGAGTCAAAGATGATATTTACAAAGTTGCCTACATAGGTAATGATATAGACATAGTTGTCCACAACAGCCGCCGTATCCACGCTGACAAAGGACGATATAATAATTTTATCCGTCTGCAGCCTTGCCACGTCGCCGACTTTATGACAGATCAGCGCCTTCGTCTTGGTGGCGACGACCTGCGTCTCCTGTGCCGTAAGCTTCCTCACGTCTTTATCCCTCAGATAAGGGTAAAGTCTGTTCAGATAAGCTGTCACAAAAATTTTCTGTAAAAGTTCTACGACGAACTGTGCAAGCAGATAAAACAAAAAATTCCTGAAAAGCAGCAGAACCGAGATCTGCACCGTTGCCGTCGCCAGCTTCGTCAGGGTGGTAATATTTGTCTGGATATAGTTCTTCTGCTCCGCGTTCACCAGACTGTACTTATAAGTGACAAAATAGCTGATAACCGTGTTAAACAGGAACAGATAATAGTACAGCGTCAGTTCTTTCAGCGTCAGATTACCCGGATTTTTTAAAATAAACTTTAAAAAGGGAGAAATCGCAATTCCGAGAATCGCAATCACGCCGGCAATCGTCAGATACGCCTTCTTGTAGAAGCGCATATAGGACTTGATCTTCTCAATATCGCGCTCCGCTACCGGTTTATAGAGACTGTAGTTTAAAGCCGTACCGATCCCCAGTTCCGTCAGCGACAGGACGCTCAGCACGTCCGTGTAGACGCCGTTTACCCCCGAGAGCGTCCTTCCCAGCACATAGATAAAAACCGTCCGCTGAATAAAGTTCACCAGCAGGATCACCAGATTGCTGACATATCCAAATATGATGTTTTTTCCGGCTTTCTGTATTCTGCCCATGTTCCTTTACCCTCAGGCTGTTTTCCCGGACGCCCATGTTTCATGCCATTCCGCCGTGCCACCCAATATTCACGGCGCCGCCGGATCGTCGTGCAGCTCATTCCACAGCCTGCGGATCTCCTCCCCAGCCTCAGCCGCCTTTTTACAGTAATCCGGCATCGTCTCCCGTAATCTTTGCCGGATCCCGTCCTCCCTCTCCATCATCCACGCAAACGCGCCAATCAGCTCCTCCGGATTGGAAAGGGTCTGCACCGGCAGCACATAATTTTCCCACGTGCCGAAAATATCCTGCGCAATCCCTTTCGCCTTCACGGAATAGCCCACCACCAGCGTAGGAACCATGGAAGAGTATGCCGCGATGGTCGCGTGCGTTCTCGCCCCGATAAAGGCGCGGCATTTGGAAATCACATATTTAAGCTTCTGGCAGGACATGTCCTCAAACTTCACAACACGGTCATTGCCCTGATAAACGCCGTAAAGCTCATGTATCGTCAGTCTGTCGTCATTATTTTTCCACATCACATGGGGGATCAGCGCAATATGGCAGTCCGTCGTCTCCAGAATATGATCGATCAGTTTCCGGTAGTTCATGATGGCAATGCCGCTTTTCTCCTCATATTTGAGAATCATGGGGCTGATATTAATACCGATGGTGTTTCCTTCGCTGAAACCGTAAGGAAGTTTTGTCTCTTCCGGCTTCAGGGCAAAGGCGGGATCGGGAAACTGCCTCACATTCTCCGTCACCCCCGCCGCCGCGAGCGCCTTCGTCGTGATCGATTCCCTCGGCGTGATCAGCGCGTACCGCTTCATATCCTCCACCACTTCCGGCTTCTCCAAAAGTTCCGGCTCGAGGGAACAGCCCCAGAGAACCGTCTTCGCCCCCGCCCTGTTAAACGCGCTGTTTGCCGTAATCGCCTCTCTCATCGAGAGTTCGTAGCAGTACATATCCCCGCCGATGGAGAGATAGAGGGGCGCCAGATTTTTCCCCATCACCTCACGGAAACGATAGCGCATAAAGGACTCGGGATCGCGAAAAACCTTCCGCCAAACATAGTACCACACATGAGCAAAAAAATGCTCCGCGATCTTGCGCTCCTGTAAAATATCGCAGAGAGGTTCCACCGAGTAATGCCTGTCCTCCTGCTCGCTGTTGGTCACAAGGAGCTTGGGGATTTCTTCTATCATGTGGCAGGTGCTGTTGACAATCGCCTCACAGCCGTGATTGCCGCTGCCGCCATGTAAATACATCACAAGTTTGTCGTTGCCGTATTCCATATAAATGCCTTTCAAACCTTTTTCTTTACGAGCAGTATACCATCATTTTCCTCTTATATCAAATGACCGCTCCGTCCGGGGTGACGAGGGTCCACCCTGCCCACAATTTTTTCATCTGTTCGGGGACGCAGGTCTGGGTATTTTTGTGAATGGAAGGGCGGATCATCATCCTATCGGGAGTGCCGTTCAGGCGCGCCCCCCAGAAGCTGAAGGTGCTGTTGGCGCAGATATTGTGTTTACAACAGCTCATCAGCTGCATGTCGTAAAAACTGTCCTCTCCCCTGTTCCAGTCCACAACGCGAAACTCCTTCCCCGTAAAATGCGCGCGCACATAATCGGCATCGTCCGAGAAGACGTAGAAAACCGCATCCGGGCATCTCTCTTTTATATAGTTGACACAACTGTCATAATACTCCTCTGTGCAGATGCCGCCAAACATAGCCGCGTTGGCAGCGTCCAGATAATCCCCCCTGCGGACGTGGATGCTGACGGAGGGCTGCGCCGCCATCTCAGCCATCATCTCCCGGTTTTTGGCGTCGCCGCTCTCCGGAAAGCGCACTTCCTCCCGAAGCTTGTCCAGAATGTCCGCATAGTATGCCTCGCAGGCCCAATATCCGACCAAATAGCGGTTCTGCCATGAAAAAATCCGGGGATGGTACATCTCCGATTCCTCAAACAGCGGCGTCTTTCCCGGCGCGATCCGTTTCCTGACCTTCTCCGCAAAACCCGCCTCCTCCTCGTAAGTCCTGCCGAGAAGCGCCCTCACTCCCTCCGCAGATGCCGTCTGTATCGGCAGCCCGTCAAAATCGGAGAGCGCAAACTTCCTCGGCGCCGCAGCCGACTCCTGAGATTTCTGTGAAAACCACGAGAGATCCAGCTTTGTCTCCACACCCAGACTCTGAAATTTTCTAAACAGTGCGTACTGCTGCAGCTGATTGCCCAGCCCGCCCATGACCCTTATAATAATCATGCCTGTCTCCGTTCCCATCGTAAAATCCATTGCCGTGTCGAACCATTCCCCGCCGGGTCACTTCCGATCATAAACGCGAAGGATCAGCCGCAACACCCGAAGCAGCACGCCGCCGGGATAGGTCATCCCCAGATACAAGAGCTGGTTGGAGCGCTCCGTCACCGCGATCGGCGTATTCTGCACCATTGCCCTAACCTTCTCCTCCCCGAAAATCGTCTGAATCCGCTTTCGGTAATCTTTCCCGGGAGCGCGCAGTTCATTCTTCATTACATAAAGAAGCATGTAACAGTGTTCACGCGCCACCGCCGCCGCGGCGTCCGGCGCCTTTTTCTCCTCCGCCGTCCGCTTTACCGCCGCCATCAGCCGATCCACACCTGCGGAAAGTCCCTCGTCGTAGCCGTGTACCAGCGAATCCTCCACATAGCGGTAGTGATAATAAAATGCGTCCTTCATAATAACCACCCTGCTGCTCTCAAGCAGAGCCGGATACATCAGGTTCGTGTCATCCCCAAACCGGAGACTGTAATCATAATACGCTTCGTTGCCCGCAAAGAGCGACTTTTCACACAGCTTCATGCACCGCGACAGGGGAATGACCTTCTTTTCCTCCCCGATCAGCCGCGCCTTGATCTGCTCCCGCAGCTGCTCCCCCTCGTATATGCCGGGCGCGACGCCGTTCTTTACCCGCTCCGTCCCCCGCTGTTTCTCCACCAGATGATCGCAGCAGACAATCTCCCCGGGCACACCCGCCAGACGATCCGCCATCTCGGCAAGCGTCTCCGGCTCCAGATAGTCGTCGCTGTCCACAAACATATAATACCCGCCGGACGCCGCCTCCATGCCTGCCACACACGCCGCCGTGGGTCCGCCGTTCTTCTGGTGAATAACCCGCACCCGCCCGTCTGCCTGTCCAAATTCATCGCAGATCCTGCCGCTCTTATCCGTGGACTCATCATCCACAAGAATCACTTCCGTCCTCCTGTAAGTCTGCTCCAAAATGCTGTCCACGCATTCCCGCAGATACGCCTCTTTGTTGTACACCGGCACAATGATACTGATTAACGGATTTGTCCTTTTCATTCGTTCTCCCGCTTTCCCTGTTCCTTATTTTACCATATATACTGAACCCGAAAAACAATGCCCGCGCAGTGGTGGCACAGACTGAACTGTTACAATTTCATACAATGGTATAGCCAAACATAAAGCCACGGCATCCGGGCAAACAGCCGCACCTTCATTCCATAGCCCGCGGGCAGATATGGATAGCGCTCCTTTTTATTGGCAATGCCCTTCAATTTCCTGCGGCACACCCGCACATACTCCTTCGCCTTCCCACGATCTTTCCCGGAAAGCATAGCGATCTTTCCCACCGTCAGCATGACCGCCACCATAATCTGGGCGTCCGCCTGCGCCGACAGCGCCGGATCCCTTTTCACGATCAGTTCGCGCGCCATCTCCCAGCAGTAAATCTGGTCCATGTAATCCGGCGTGAAGGGGCGCTGCATTGTGCCGACCGGATTCTGATAATACCCATAGCCGGGATAAGCCGTCTCCACAGCCTGCTTCATACGCGGCAAAAGCTCTACCAGAAACAGCATATCCTCACCGATCGTCAGTCCTTCCCGAAACCGTACCTGTCCGATCAGCTCCCGTCTGTAGAGCTTACTCCAGCAGCGGGTGTTTCCCCGCAGAATATTCTCTTTTAAATAATAATCGCTATTGTACGTCCTTCCTTCCTCTTCCCCCGTCAGCGTTTCCGGCATTTCACTCTCTGTCCGAAGCCGTTCCCACTCTGCGGGCGTCCCCCACGCGACAAAAGAACAGCCCGCCATATCGCTGTCCGTCTGAAGAAGCAGCCGGTGCAGGCTCTTTAGCACCCCCGGACAAAGCCTGTCGTCGGCGTCCACAAACATGATATAATCACCCTGCGCCTGTTCCAGCCCCCGGTTCCGCGCCGCAGAGACGCCTAAATCCGGCAGCGTGATCACGCGCAGGCAGCCATGCTTTTCGCAGAGCTGCTCGCAGACCTTTGCCGTACCGTCCGTAGAGCCGTCGTTTATGATAAGCACCTCCAGCGACTCACAGCCCTGCGCCAGAATGCTGTCAATACATTCTTTCAGATAGGACGCCCCGTTGTGAACCGGGACGATCACGCTGATTTGTTCCACTTTTTCGTCATACTCCCTTTTCCTTTGATGAGATCGGGACATACACGGTCTCTCTTTTTTGATAAACAATGGTGTGCGCCGGCACATCTTTATTGACAAGGCTTCCCGCCGCGATCACACAGTCGTCCCCGATATGCACATCTTTTAAGATCGTGCAGTTTGCGCCGATCCAGACGCGGTCCCCGATTGTAATTTCACCGACCAGAAACTCCTCGCCCTGCCCTTTAAAATTATGGTCATGGTCAACAATGACAACATTATTGCCCAATCTGCAGTAATCGCCTATTTTGATATGCCCCATGCACGTAATACAGCCGCCTATCGCATAGATGACATGGTCTCCTATCTCCAGCCTGCCCTCGCCCGCACAGATAAAGTGCATCTTGCCCCGGTTCTCATTTTTCTCCCCAAAGCTCATATGCCCCTTCTTTGACAGTTCAAGGTAGACACGGTCAAACCCCTGTATCCACGGCATCTTGAGCCGGGATCCGTAGCGGCACTTCCAATAAGCTATTTTAAACAGACTTTTTAAAGCCTTTACCTTCACATTCATTTTTTCAGACATGCCTTTCTGTAAATCTCTTCCAATTTCTGCAGATGGATCTTTAAACTGTATTTTTCTTCCACTGTCTGCCTCGCCAAAGCCCCCATACTGCAACATAACGCCTCATCCTGTATCAGCGCGCTGACATCCTCCGCCATAGCGCCCAGATCACCGGGCGTTTCCAGAAATCCGCTCTGTCCGTGGGCGATCAGCTGCGGGATTCCGCCTACCGCCGTGGTGACGATGCCCATGCCGTAGCCCATAGCCTCCAAAACCGCCATCGGCATTCCCTCATGGTAGCTGGGAAACAGGAAAATACCGCTCTCGCGAAGAAGCCGCTCTTTCTCCTCTCCCCGCACCCAGCCGGGAAAGGACACATCCTTTGCAAGCCCCCTTTGGGAAAACGCCTCCCTGACGCGCGCCATCTCTCCGTCCCCCGCCATCACAAGCGATGCGCTAGGACATTTCTCTTTCACCCGTTCCCACACTGCAGGAATGTCAAAACAGCCTTTGCGCTCTCCCAGCTCCCCAAGGAATAAGACCTGTTTTTTATCTCTCCCTGTGTCGAACGGTTCTTCCGGAATGCGGCAGTAATTTTCCAGAATATCAATTTTTCCCCGGGGTACAATCTGCTGCAGGCGCGCCGCCCACTCCTCCGACAAGACCACCAGCCGTGTACATCTGCCGTAAACCTTCCGCACCAACTTTTGCTTCGCCTCGGAGGCATTCCCGTAAAACGTGTCAAATTCCGCCCCGTGAATATGGTTGACCACGGGAATCTTTCTTGAAGCGCTCCAAAGAATAAAGGGCATTTTCCGGTAAAAGCTCGGTCCGAAGGAAGAATGAACATGCACCAGATCGGGACGGTCCTTCCCCAGCAGCCCGCGAAACGCAGCATACCCTTTCATTGCTTTCTTAAGCTTGTCCCACTTGCTGCCGTCCTGATAGGATTCGATGTAGGTGACGCGGTGATGTCTCTCCAAAACGCTTCCCCGATAACCGTTCACCACGGAGGCAATTCCGCCTTTCACCGCCTCGTTTGGCACAATCATACATACATGCACTATTTAGACCCCCTGCCCGTGAGCACCACCCACACCGTCTGAAACAGGATTTTAATATCCAGCCCCAGCGTCCAGTTGTCAATATATTCCAGATCCAGCTTCACGACCTCGTCAAAATCCACAATCTCGCTCCTGCCGCTGATCTGCCAAAGCCCCGTGAGCCCCGGCGTCATGCTGATTCTGCGCCTGTAGTGGGAATTATACTGCTCGAACTCGCCCTCCGTGGGCGGTCTTGTTCCCACCAGACTCATATCTCCCTTTACGATATTAAAAAACTGCGGAAGTTCGTCTATGCTCGTCTTTCTGATAAATTTTCCTACCTTCGTGATGCGCGGGTCGTTCTCCATCTTAAACATAAGCCCCTGCATCTCGTTCTGGGTTTCCAGCTCTTTCTTCCTCGCCTCCGCGTCCGTATACATGGAGCGGAACTTGTAAATCTTAAAGCGGCGTCCGTTTTTACCGATTCTGGTCTGTGCAAAGAGAACGGGTCCCGGCGAGTCCAGCTTGATAGCGATCGCTACAAAAGGCGTAATAACAATCGTAATCAAACATCCCACCAAACCGCCCACAATGTCGATCAACCGTTTCACAACCATGCGCCGGTAATCAAAGTGATTGATAGAGTACGTTACCACCGTAAACCCGGCGAAGCTTCCGACCCGCACTTCCTTGCTCGGTCTCTCTATGATGTCGATATTATAATGGCACGCGACGCCCATAGATTCCAAGTCATAGATGATGTGCTTCACATAAGCCATGTCCTCGTCCGGCAGGCTGATAAACACCTCGTCGAGCGGCATCTGCCGTGCCATGGGAAGCACGTTATCCCGGTTCGCGTTCACCTCGACGCCCTCCACCGTCTCGCCCTTCCTGTCCTTGTCCACACATGCCAACGCCACGATCTCATAATTGATATCCATGGACGCCTTCAGCTTGGACAGCGTCTTTTCCAGCACCGCGTCCTTCGTGACAATCATTATTTTGACAATGTTGGACTTGGCTGTGAACCAGACCCGCAGCGCCTTCTTCATGACGAGCCGTACAAGCCACACGATAAAGATATTGAGAATGGCAAAATACCCCATCACAAGACGGGACACGTCCGCGCCCCTCTGCATCATGAAAAGGAATGCCATTACGGACAGTTCCATAAAGACGTTGAATTTGGTAACCGCTATAAATTCGACGAGAATGCCTCTTTTAATAAACTCCCTGTTCCAGTCGAACAGAAAGCTGTAAATCGTACAGAACAGTAAAAAGCCGATACATACCACGAAGTGAAGTTCCGGCTCCATGACCCGGGAAAACTTCCGGTACCGTATCAGGATGGCAATGATATAGGCAAAAGCTATGCTGCACAGATCCGTTAAGAGCAGCAGGTAACTTTCGATCAATTTCATTCTACGATTCATAAAAGTACCTCTCGGTATCTATTTTACCATATATTTCAAAAAACTCATAATTTGTTTAAAAAACTATTATCATTTATCCAATTATGTTACAATACTAATACAAAGATAATGGAGGTGCAATATGGCAACATTACAAATTCGTATAGATGATACATTAAAAAAACAGGCAGACACTCTATTTACAAGTCTCGGATTGGATACGTCAACGGCAATACGCATTTTTTTAAATGCAGCTATTGAAAATGCAGGCATTCCTTTTACAGTGCAGCATAAAACAATTCCCAATGCTCTTCAGGATGCCATTTATGACAGCAGATTCCGCCACAATCTTCATGGTCCCTTCGACAGTGCAGAGGAAGCCGTTGCTGCTATGTTGGAGGATTAGCTTATGTATAAAATTCAATACACCAATCGTATGAAAAAGGATGCAAAGCTAATGAAAAAACGCGGCAAAGATATGAATAAACTCATCAATGTACTTTCTCTGCTTGCCAGCGGCAATCCGCTGCCTGTCCAATACAAAGACCATTCATTAGTTGGCAATCTGCAAGATTTTAGAGAATGCCACATAGAGCCTGACTGGCTGCTCCTGTATCAAATCTATGAGGATACATTAATACTTTCAGCTACTGCAACCGGCAGTCACGCAGATTTATTTGACAAATAAAGTCGAGTCTCCCTGCTCTTTTTCTGCCGCTTCACACCCCATCATCAAAAGCAGATAGTTCCTGCCGATATAGACGGAGATCAGATGCGCCTCCACCACCGTGTACACCGCAAACATCACGAATAGGGCAAGTCCGCATGCATCCCGCCTGCGCCAGATCCGCCACAGAAGACACAGGTTCGCCGCCACATACAAAATGCCCGGAATCACGCCGTAACGGTAAAACACCTTGACCCAGCCCATATCAAAATAGTAGTTCATATTGTTCTCACAGGAAAAAGCCGACCACGTGTGAATCATGCCGTCGTTGTTGTCAGAGTTCGTCAGCGATATGATCCTGCCGCTGATATGGCGGTCGATCCTGCCGAGCAGAACAATGTGCTCATTATCCCGGGGATTACAGAAGAAAAATTCATTCCACTGGGCATCCCTCACCCGCTGCGCACAGACCGCCGCGTCCACGGAAAAAGCGATACAGAGCGCGAAAGCAAGCAGACCGCAGACATACAGAAACGTCTTCTTCCGCAGCCCCTTCGCAAAAGTCAGCAGACAGGCGCCGCAAAGATACGCCGCCGTGATCAACATGCTGGTCTTTGACCGGGTCAGCAGATAGACGCCTGCGTTTAACGCCATCAAAAACAGGTAGCTGTACCATTTCATCCGCTCAAACCAGACGTAGACGCCAAGCGCCGCCAGCATAAAAAACATGCAGGAAAGCGCGTTCGGATGCCCCATCCCAAGCGTGTAGCGGGTTTCCACCGCCGCCTCCTCCCCGATATAGCGGGTGGTCTCCGCCGATTCATGTCCGAAAGCCTGCGTCAGACTGATATCCCCGTAAATTCCCGTCACGGCGAGTGCAACGATGACAAGACAGCCAGCCAATGTCACATAAAACGTGTACTTTAACGCCTCTTTCAGCGGAATGCCCTTGCACGCCGCCACAAAAGTCACCACACGGATGATATCGTTTGCCCCTGTCACCCGGTAGGAGATAAAGCCCACCGCCTCCATCACAAGTATCAGCACCCATTCTCTCGCTTCGTAGCTCGTGAGCAGGAGCTTGCAGGCAAACAGAAGAAAGGTCAGCCGAAACAGATACCCCTCGATAGGATTGATATAATTGCTCTTGTCAACAATCACCATCAGCAGCTCTATGGTCAGTCCGATATAGAAAGCAAGGCGCGGAACCGGAGTTTCCTCCCGCAGCCGCCTGTAAATATTCTTCAACATATTTCCTTCCATTCCGAAGCGTTTTGCACCGGGGAATGTGCCGCTTCTGTTTCCTCCGTCCTGTCCCGCCGCCAATTTAGCGCCGCAGCACCCGCGCCGCCATGCCGTGCGCCCTGCGCAGCCACTGCTTCACCGCAAGAAACGTCCTCTTCCATAAAATGCCAGCCGGACTGACTTCCGGGGCGATCAGAAAGTCGTACTCCTCCCGGTGCGCCCGCAGATACGCCGGAAAACTGTCGTCAATCGGAACCCGGACGAACTTCGCGTCCCTGTCAAAAATATCCTCGCCGCAGAGCAGCCTGTCCACAGCCTCAGTTAAATAACGCTTGCTATTGTATTCCTGATGCGCCGCCGCTTTCACTTTCACGCCGATGCGCTTCGCCACATCCCGCTCGCCGTCACCGCCCATATAGCCAAAATGCCAGCCGCCGTCCGCTACGCGCACGCTGCGCGGATCTTCCGGCGACACCTCGCGCAAGTATACAATCCCTTTCTCCGGCAGTTGTGAGAAGCTGCATATCTTTGTGCCGAGCCACTGTCTTCTCTCCACTCCCGGAAATTCACCCGTGATGGACAAAAGGTTTCCGGAGACCTCCTCCATGTTGAGAAAGCAGTAAAACATCCGCTGCGCCAGATGATAGATTTTTCCGGGTTCAAACCGCTCAAGCAGCTTTTTAAGCGTCTCCGGATCGGGGATCTCGTCCACATCGCTGAAAATAATGATATCCTCCGGCTTACAGCCGGAAAGCCCACGGATCAGCTGGTTTTTCTGAAACTTATCCCGCTCGTGGGTAGTAACCCCCTCCAAGGGAGAATTGTCCACCGCCACATAGCGTATCTTCTCCTCAAATTCCGCAAAAAGCTGCCTGTTTTCCGCAAAAATCATCCGTTTCGGCTCCCCCGAAAATGTGACGGAAGCCTCCTCAATCACGAAAAAATCCACATAAGGCGCCATAATCTGCATTCTGAGCTTCAAAATATCCAGTTCATTGAAAAAGGGGACGCAATCATATATCATGTGTTATTTTTTCCTTTCCAAGTGAGACTTAGTGCTTCTTGGCGTCCCGTCCTATGGCGGGACGTCTTTAGAAGCACTTCTCACTTTCTTCTCCAAAAGAGCAATGGGCGAATGCAGTCCTTACACTTCTGCCACCTGACTTTCCACGGATTTTTAAACTGCGGGTACTGCTCATTTCTGCCCCGCCACTTGTGAAAGAGAAAGGGCTTCTCCACGTCCATAATCTCTGGAATCATATGCTCGTGCCCGAAATACTTCGCCTCCTCAATGGGGGCAAAGCGCATCCCCGCCTCCTCGATCACATTTTTATATTTACAGCACAGGAACGTATCTTCGTTATAGTTGTCGTCCTCCGGCATCTTCTCCCACTTAAGCCCGGCTTCCTTCGGAAAGTCCAGCAGCCTTTTGCTTCGGATCGACACGCTGTTTCCCACCCTGACAATCTCGCCTTTGGCGTCCCGGTAGGCATAGTCGTTCTTCGGCAAAGGCCACGGGGAACCGATATAGTCGTAGTTCAAAAATTCATCCCGCCAGCTCTCCGGGTGCACCACAAAACCGTCCGCATGTACAATCAGCGCAAACTCCGTGTGAATATGCTCCCCGATCTCATACACCATTTTGTAGTTAAATTTATCGATATCGTCCAGCTTCGACGTGTGGGAGTATCGGATCGTCTTCGGCAGCGACAGGGGCTTTCTGTGGGTAATCAGCACCACGTCCCCAAATTCGATGCCCCGCATACTGTATTCCAGCGCGCGGATCGTCTCATAAATATTTACGCTGGTCATCGCCGCCAGCGTCACGTTCGGGAGTTTCAGTTTTCCTTCCGCTGCTTGATTCATAGTGTCTTCCTCTCTGCCTGCTCGGAGAATGCCTGTTCTTTGGGCATTCTCTGGCGTGAGACTTAGTACTTCTTAGCGAAGCAGCCTTTGCTGCTGAGCTTTAGAAGTACCTCTAACGCTGTTTTTATGGTAATACCTTGCCACCGCCAAATTCAGCCAGTTCTCCGGATCTTCGCTCAGATCGTCAAAGGAGAAAAGATATGGTTTTTCCCTGTAAGGCGAAACGACCACGTCCGTCAGCTCCTCGTCCGTGTAGAGCGCATACCGCTCCATAGAGTCCTCGTAAAACGTCCGCGCCTCGCCCTTCGCCAACGACCTGACCGCCGAGACGCTCGTGTATGTGTTCTTATCCGCTGTGAGTGCCCACACCGCCAGCAGCAAAATCAGGCACACCGCGCTCATGCGTCCGCCCGCCCGCTCCATAAAAACGCCCAGAGCCTCCGCCGCGCTCCCCGCGTTCTCCTCCTGTTTCCTGTGCGCCAAAAAACCCAGCCAGTAGATCGTGACCGCCAAAGCTGCCACATAGTAGGTTATCTGAATAATATTATCCACCCGAGACAGCCCTACCATACCGACCGCAAAGAGGGTGGGTGTAAACATTGCCGAGAGCACGCAGTACGCGCCCGCCGTCACCCATATCGGATGCGGAAATTCCCGCTTCGACTCCTTAGCCATCCTCCACAGAAGAGGCAGGAGCGCAAGCCAGACAAGTACCGCAAACACAGGCGTCCACCGGATCGCAAACACGGGCGCATTGTAAAAGGAGAGAATAATCGACTTTATCGCGGAGTATCCCTCGTCCACATCCACGCTCGCCCGCGCGCTGTTGCCCGGCGCAAGCACATTGAAGAGAAATCCTGCGCTTCCCGCAAGGAAGGGTATGATAACATATATTATTTTATTCCGCTTTTTGTATAGAGCGTACAGGACGAGAAATGCCATGACAATCTCCGCCTGCAGTCCCGTCACCAGATTGCCGCCGCCCACAATCACCGCCAAAATAGCCGCAGCCGCGCAGCAAGCCGCCGCGCGTCCCTTTCCCTCAGCCCAAAGAGTTTCCGACACGAGCGTCAGCAGAAAGAACCATACCGACTGCATGAGCACATAGTGGGTAGAGCCGTTGTACCAATAAATGCCCTCAAAGGGCGCTTCTATCACCTGATAAAACAGAAAGAGCAGAAGAAGCGCCGCCACGGACGCGCCCTGCCTTTCACAGCCAAGCCACTTTATCAGAATATGCCGTCCCAGCACAAAGGTAGAGACGGCGAGCATCCCGATCGTCAGGATGGGCACAAGCCATGCCACCTCGTACCGGAAGTTCATGGGGCACATCGCCATCAGAAAGCAGGACACGTAAGTCCCCTGCCAGTCCCGGTAAAAATCCATGTTCTGCCGCCACGCCTCCCGCGCGGAAGCCGAGAAAGAACCCGTCGCCTGCCAGACGTCGTGTACCCGCCTGCCGTAGTCGTAGTCGTCAATGCACATCACATTATATCTGCCCAGCAGAAAAAGCGGGAGCAGCGACAGAAGCAAAAGCCCCGCCGTCAGAACCACCGCCCGTCTGCCGTCCAAGAAATTCTCAGTTTTTTCCCAAATCTTCATGCAAATCCGCCTTTTCCCTGATTTCTTTTGCCGCGCCGATATCCCTTCACGCGGGACGCACCAGCTTTTTCAGCCTTCTCATCACACCTCTGCCGATTTTGCACAGATACGCTTTCTTATAGATATACCACGCATGGAGCGTCATCATCCGCAGCTTCACGCCCACAGGCTTTTTGTTTACGCCGGCATACTTCTTTGACCTCTTTTTGTATGCCGCCAGCTCTTCCCTGCACTCTTGGTCCGTGAAGACCCTGCCTTTCCGGTCCATATAATGCCATCCCTCGTAGATATTCTGCTCCGAAGCCCAATAGCCGTCGGACACATTGTGCCTCGCCCAATACTTCGGCGCCAGAATATACTGCACCGTATCACTGGTGAACGCCGGGAAATACGCAAAGGATGAGTTCGCCAGCAATAAATAGCGCGCGTTCTTCAAAATAGAGTAATCCTTTGCCAGATCGAAATTGTAAGCCGGAACGCCGGGCAGGAACTTGTTCGCCTCCCGCACATCGTTTGTGATGATCATGAACTCCATGTCCGGATTAATTCTGCGCATCTGCCGCATTCCCTGTATCCAGTAGCGTTTGCGCAGATAGAGCTCCGGCGACCCCATATAATCGCTGCAGCGAAGATGCAGGATGCAGAGGTTGTCCCGGCTGTACTCCTTGCAGTCATATTCGGGCTTTACTTTAAGCCACTCCTTGATCTCCGCCTTGTGGGAGATAAAGTACTCTTCCGCCTGTAAGTTGCCGTAGAGAAGCGTGCCGTCCTGCACCTCGAAAAGCTGCCTGTCCGCATCCGTCACATAGACGCCGTGGGTCAGGTCATGCTTGGAATTTCCCGCAAAGAGGCGGGTTTCCTTCTCGTAATAGACCTTCTCGTAGTCCTCCTTCTTCGAGGGGATGCCCATATCCAGATCCATAAAATACAGCCCGCAGTCGCTGTGCATATTGTTGGCAAAATGCTCCGGGTCAAGCACGCTGAACTGATAACCCTTATCCTTCGCGATACACCTTGCCGTCACATAGAAAAACAGTTGATTTCCCAGCCCGAAGCCTTCCTGTGTCTCAATTCCTAACATTTTCCTCTCCATTCCAAAATGCCGCCGCGCCGCTCTTTCATCTGTCTCTACCTTCACGCATGTCAGCAGCGAACCTACCCGTCACTCCCCTAAACTCGTCTGCGTTATCTTTTCATTTTCTACCTTATAAATAACGTCGCACTTGGCAATGGTATTCAGGCGGTGGGCGATAATCACCATCGTCTTTTTGCCGTGGAAGCTGTTGACAGCCTCCATGACCGCCGACTCCGTATCTCCGTCCAGCGCGGAGGTCGCCTCGTCAAAGACGAGAATCTCCGGATTGTGGTAGAGCGCCCTCGCGATTCCCAGACGCTGCCTCTGCCCGCCGGAAATTCTGACACCTCTGTCACCTATTGTCGTCTCCAGACCCTCAGGCAGTTCCTCCACAAAGCTCTTAAGCTGCGCCTCCTCCAAAACCTCCCAGATACGCTTATCGTCGATCTGATCCGCGTCGATGCCGAAGGCGATATTGTCCCGGATGGACTCGTCGATCAGGTAGATGGACTGGGGAATGTAGCCGATCTTGGAAAGCCAAGAAGGGTAGTTTTCAAAAATATCCCTGCCGTCGCAGGTGATGGTTCCCGCCTGCACATGCAAAAGCCCCAGCAGAATATCCACAATCGTCGATTTGCCCGCACCCGATGGACCCATAATGCCCACCGACTGTCCTTTTCCGACTTCCATATGGGCGTCCGTGAAAATGGGCTTGTCGGTATTCGGGTACGTAAAGCTGATATGATCCAGCACAATCTTATCCGTCAGCGTAAGCTCCGGCAGTTCCTCTTTCGCCTCTCCCGTAAGTCCCGTCACGCTGCCGTTCACATCCTGCTTCATATTCTCCGTCAGATTCTCATACAGATAGTCCAAGCAGGGCTGCGCGTAAGCGATCTCCGACAGATAGGTGTTTATCCGGTTCGTCGCCGGCATCACGCGCACCGCCGCCGCCGCAAACGCCATAAGCTGGGGCATCAGCACGGTGATATCGCCGTCCTCCAGCATATATACGAGAATAAACGACAACATTGCCGCGATAAAAATTGCCTCAATCAAAAGTCTCGGCGTATTGTTTAACACCGCATAGTTTCTCGCCACATTGGCGCCGACGGCGCCGCTCTCATAGTAATTGCGCACAAAAAATTCTTCCCTGTGCAGCACCTTGACATCCTTCAAACCGTAAATGGACTGGATTCTCCACTTGGCGATCCGCGACTGAATCGCCTGGTTCTTTCGCCCGATGGCATTCAGCCGGGGCTTTAACACTCTGGTGATAATCAGCGTCATGCCCAGAAACAGCACGCCGCAGCCGATGGAGATCAGCGGGCTCATCCACATCAGCACGATACAGATCGACACCGCCACCACAATCTCTGTGGTCATCTGGATCATCACCAACACAAGCTGGAACGCGTTGGGGATGTCGCTGTCCGTCAGACGAAACACCGTGGGAATGTCGGCTCCCAGATAGTCCTCGTAGGGACGGTTCAAAAATTCCCGCATTACCCGGCTGATCATCCGGTTGCGGTTTCTCGTCACAAACGTATTCTGCACAAAGGTCAAAAACAAAAGATACGCGTTCTTAAATATAAAAATAGCGATCAACGCGCCCAGCATCCAGACAATGAGACTTCTTGAGGAGGTAATCCCCAAAAGGACGGTAATTTTGCCCACCAGCTCATTCTCCATGACTTTATCCGGCGCCATGACCGCCTCCGCCACGGGCAGCATCATGGAAACGCCAAGCGTCTCTAAAACACCGCCAATCAAAATGAGGACGGCAAGACCGCCGAGCTGCCAGAGCTGTTTCCGGTCGAAAAGATATGCTATTTTTTTCAGCAGACCCACCTGCGCCTGATCCTGTTTCTTCATATTATATATAGATTCCTCTCAAATGCTGTGACACACAATTTTCTGCATGTCCGCCCGGAAAAAGTCGCTGTCGTCCGTCCCGTTCAGCCAACGCTGCGGCGCGAGAACCGTTTTTTCCGGATACTTATTCAGATAGGACGCCCACCAGCTGAAACTGCTGTTGGCGAGAATATGGTGTTTACAGCGGCTCATGAGAACAAATTCCGCATAATCGTTGTCGCCCGCCCCCGGCAGGTCGATCCATGTGATATCCGGCGCAGAGAACATATCCTCCGCGTACCCCGGCGCCTTCCCGTCTCCGCCCCGCTCTTCTGCCGCCGCTCCTTTATTCCCCGCTTGCTTAAGCAGCCCCGCCGCCCAAGCTCTGTCATTGGTGAACAGGAAAAACCGGCACCCCGGATACCTCTCCCGCATCTGACGGATTCCTTCCATATAATAAGCGTCCGTACAGATGCCGCCGAAAAGCGCCTGATTTTCAGGTGTCAAATAATCGCCCCTGCGGATATGCAGGCTTACAGAACACGTGCTATTTATTTCTTCCAGATAGTCCTGCGCCGATTTGCGCCTTCCGCCGCCTCTGCCTGCTCCCCAGCAGCCCGACTGCTCCAAATATGCCGTCAGCTTGTCCGTATCGTAAGCCGCCCGGACTTCCTCCTGCACCTTCCGAAAATATTTTTCCGTCTGCCAGTAGCCCTCCAGATAAATATCATCCCATGTCAGTACTTCCGGCATAAAGAGTTTGCATTCCTCAAAATAGGCTTTTTTATGTCTGCCAAAAAGCTTCCGCCTTACCTTGTGCCACAGAAGAGGCGAGGAATCCAGCATCCGCCGAAGCTCCTCCTCCGAGGGACGCTCATAGGCAATCCCAAATGGCGAAAGCGCGGGCGTCCTCTGCTCGTCCTCCGCAAACCCCGCCACGTCGTCGATTTTCACCTCTCTGCCAAGACTTTTCAGTTGCAGATACAGGGCGTACTGGAACATCTGATTCCCCAGACCGCCCGCAAGCTGTATAATTACCAAATCTTCGTCCTGTCCTTTTCCCAATCACATGTTATTATAATCACCGCTTTTGCAGCCTGCTCACAATTCGTTTGACCTTCACCTTTGCGGGAATCACGACCTGTTCCTCCCAGTGCACCCGCTTGAGATACGCCGCGGGCGATCGATAGAAAAGCCGAAGCTTTTTCCAATCCCTCGGATCCGCCGCCGGCGACTGAAACGCCCGCAGGGCACGCTCCCTGTCCTTTCCAAGAATCTCCTCGATCCGCATCAGATAGGTCGCCCCGTCCCCTGCTTTCTCCAAATCCGCATAGAACAGCAATAGTCTCTTATAGAAAAAATAATCGTGGGTCAGCGCCAGATCCTCCCTGCCCAGCTCTTCCAAAAATTTCGTCTTCTCATAATAAGCCGGAATCTGATCCGTGAACGTGCGCGGATTGATCCGCCGGTTCATGATGCTGCCCTCTCTGTCTATTATATAGTTATACAAGGCAGTGTCAAGGTAAATACAGCGATTCGCCCGGGCGAGCGCCGCCGTGGCAAACATGATATCCTCGTACCACTGCCCCGCAGGAAAGGTTACATTCTCCAAAATCTCCCTCCGGTACAGCTTGTTCCACGCCGCGTTCTGAATCTCGCATTCCTTCCGTTCTTCCACATAGCAAGCCAGAGCCTCCTGCCCCTCAAAGAGCACCGCCCTGTCCACCGACTCATCCAGCGTATGCGTGCGGGAAACCTGACGGTAACGGCAAATCGCGATATCCGCCCTCTGATCCAGAAGCGCGCCCAGAAGCTTCTCATACATATCGGCGTCGATCCAGTCGTCCCCGTCCACATAGCCGATATACCTGCCCTTCGCCTCCGCCGTTCCCACATTTCTCGCCTGTGCCGGTCCTTCATTTCCCTTATGGATCACCCGCACCCGCGCGTCCCCGTCCGCCAGCGCATCACAGATTCTCCCCGTGGCATCCGTAGACCCGTCGTCCACCACGATAATTTCCAAATTTTTATAAGTCTGTTTGCAGACCGATCGGACTCCCCTCTCAATATAATCTTCTATATTGTAAGCAGTGACGATCACGGAGATCAATTCCGTCTGCTCTTCCTGATGTAATTTCGGTGGTCGGTAACGCTCCAAAATTTTCACTGCCGTTCCTCCTGTCGTCCTTCCTTCTGATACGTCTTGCTGTGCCAAATTGCTTCCGGCATTTTCTTGACACCATTTGTTATTCTTTATTCCATCCATTTTATTTCTCTATTATATGCAATAAATAACACTTATCACCTGTTATGAAATATATCTGTGAAAAACGGATTTTTCCTCATAACATCTGTTTCTCTCTATTTCCAATATTGCAAGTAATTAAGTCAATATTTAATTTTTGCACTATTCCACCATTCCTGAAACATCAGAATGTACCAAATCTGCGGTCTCCAGACATTTTCGGTAATATAATCATCCCATAATTTTCCAACAGCCGACACGTCAAACAGTCCCTGTGCCTCCAAAAGAGAGGGTGCCAAAAGACTCTCCGCCCACTCTCTCAGCTCTTTCTCCTTCAGCCAAAGATGAAGTGGAATTGAGAACCCCTTTTTGGGACGCTCCATCAATTCCCGAGGCACATAACGGTAAAGAATATCCCTCAGAATCTTTTTGCTGCCTCCGCCCTGCCGGTAAGACAAGGGCAGCGTCCACGCAAATTCCACCACGTCCTTATCTAACATCGGCACACGCGTCTCCAGTGACACCGCCATCGCCGTTCTGTCCACTTTTGTTAAGATATCGTCGGGATGATACATCAGCAGATCCATCAGCATCAGATTATGCTGCCCATCCTCCAAAAGCCCGGCAGGATAAGTATTCATCCAGGTTTCTCCCGCCCTGCGGGGCTGTATGGCGTCCCAGACGCCGAAATCCGGAGAATTGCCCTTCCGTCCCTGTCTGACCAGCTTAAGCCCCTCGCCAATCTCCGAGCGCAGGTACATATCCTCTATGGACTTCGCGCCCAAAAGTCTTGCCCGGGTAGCCATCGCCGCTTTCCCCGACGCGGCAGCCCCCAGCATCGCGCTTGCGGGCATACGCAGAAATCCCGGTATTTTCCTCACTCTGTTCCAGATGTTCTCAATAGAATAATAGGTGTTATATCCGCAGAAAAGCTCGTCCCCGCCGTCCCCGCTCAAAGATACCGTCACATGCTCCCGCGTGATGCGGCTCACCAGATAGGTCGGGATCTGGGAGGAATCCGCAAAAGGTTCTCCAAACATCCCGGCAAGTTTCGGGATAACGCCCTTGGCGTCCTCCTCCGTAATATAGACCTCCGTATGTTCCGTGCCGAGACGAGCGGCGATCTCCTTCGCCACGGGCGCCTCGTTATACTTCTCGTCCCACATTCCCACAGTAAAGGTCTTGACCTTCTGTGCGCTCTGCGCCTGCATCATCGACACCACCGTGCTGCTGTCGATCCCGGCGGACAAAAAAGCGCCTACGGGCACATCCGCCACCATCTGTCCCGCAACGGATTCCCGCAGAAGACGCTCCAGCTCTTCCGCCGCCTCCGCCTCACTTCCGCGAAAGCGGTTCTTCTGCCCCAAAACAGCCGCTTCCGTCATCGACCAATAGCTCTCAATCTCCGGTTTATCAAATGGTGCTTTAACCTTTAATATTTTCCCCGGCTCCAGCTTCCAAATCCCCCGATATACCGTATATGGCGCCGAAATATAACCATAACGCATGTAATCGCCCACAATATCTACGTTGACCGGATTGGTAAATCCATCCAGCGAGGCGATGGAACCGAGGTCGGAGGCAAAGACAAAACTGTCTCCACCCTCCGTGTTATTTATATCATCTTTTAATTTTCCATAAAATAACGGTTTCTCTCCAACTCTGTCTCTCGCGAGAAATAACGCATGTTCTTGCCTGTCAAACAACGCAATGGCAAACATTCCCTTTGCCATTTTCAGTGCATCCTTCAAGCCGTACGCGGCAGCCGCCTCCAGAAGCGTCTCCGTGTCGGAGGCGCCCCGGAACCCCGTCGTCTTTCCCTCCGCCAACAGTTTCTTCCGAATGGAAGCATGATTATAGATCTCTCCGTTGTAGGCGATCACATACCTGCCGTCGCGTGATACCATAGGCTGCGCCCCTGCAGGAGAAAGATCCACGATCGAAAGCCGCCTGTGCCCCAGCACCACCCTGTGATCCTCCGACGCCCACACACCCGAGGCATCCGGCCCCCGATGGTACATTTTATCGCACATACGCTCGATATTCTTCTGCCAGTCTCCCCTGAAATTACAAAAACCCGCAATTCCACACATGTGTTATTTTTTTCCTTTCTGTCATCTCCTCAATACTAGGTAATTACGAAACATATCCCAATGCTGCTAATTGTGCAAATAACATAATCATAAGCAGACCCTTGGAAAACGTTGGTACTTGGCGAGGTACTTTCGAGCCTAGTACCACTACGTTTGGAACGGAGCGAAAGCGCGTCTGTGTTGATTATGTTATTTGTGCAATCTCGATACGTACGAAGATGTTTCGTAATTACCTACTCTTCTGGTATCTCGGCGTAATCCCCGTTCGCAATCCGCTCCTCAATCGTCCTGACAGCCTCATCCTGCCTTGTTTTCCACAGCTCGTAAGATTTATCCCACGAATCATAAGAAGCGTCTCCACGGTGGTCAGGGAGCGCGTAGTGCGCCGTCAGGTATTCTTTCAGGAAATTCGTGCACTTTTCCGCCCCTGCCGCGTTGGTGTGGCTGCCGTAGTCCGCGAAATCCTCCTCAAAGACAATGCCAATCTCCTCATAGTAATCGTTCATGTTCAAGAAGGCGTAGCCGCTCTCCTCCACAATCCCCGCCATATAGTTGAACATCTGCTGTTCTTCCGGGGATTCCCCGTAGGGAGAGACGAGAAACAGCGCCTCCTGCCCGTTTTCCTTTAAACAGGCGAGCAGTTCCCGCAGATATGCCTCCTGCTCCTTTGGAACTGCCAGAACGCCCTCCATACCGCCGCAGAGGGGTATCGGCTGCGGTCCCACCTCGTCCCGGAAGGTATAGCCTTTCAGCGGATGGCTGTGACGATAGAACATATTCGCCCACTCGGAGGGGAGCGCCAGCATCTTCCAGTTTGTGTGATACTTCATAATATCGATGTAATAGCTCAGACGCCCTTCCTCGTCGTCCTCCGGCACAAGCCCCCGTATTGTCCTGATCCGCTGGGGCGAATACCTCAGGTTGTCCGTCACGCCCCGGGTATATGCCATATTTTCCATCAGTCCCGCTTCCTCCATCGTAAACATGCGCATCTCAAAAATATAGAGCGCGGGCGACTGGGTTTTCTCCGCCTCCTCCATCAGATAACGCATGGCGGCGGGACGCTGCACGTTTGTAGACAGCGGGTACATCGCAATCCCCGTCTCACCCCACAGCTTCGGCGCCGCGTAATAGGGAAATACCGGGCTCGATCCGATCATCACAACGTCCAGCGAATCCTTCTTTTCCGCGTAAAAGCCCGCAAAGCGATCCTTCACGTCGCCGTTTGTCCTCACCATGTAAGACACGGGCAGAAGAATGGCGAGAAACAGTAGCACAAAAACAGCCGCCTGCATCGCTTCACGCCGCCTGCTGCCGGACCGCTTTTCCCCACGTTTTTCTCCCGTCTGTCGTTCCTTCTTCACAAAACCTCTCCTTATTAATATCATCCGCTATTTATTTATAGTTTTATCAAAATATGCTCTCCACATCGGATTGACCCGTTCCGGCGCAAGCCTTTTCTGAATCCGCACCGCCTCCCTGCCGAGTTTCTCCGCGTAATCCGCGTCTCCCAGAAGCCGATCCATAGCGCGCGTAAGCGCCTTCACGTCCCCCGCGGGGATCACCAGACCGTTTGCGCCGTCCGTCATCAGCTCCTCCGTTCCGCCGCTGGGCACGTCCGTGGCAATCACGGGAAGCCCGAGCGCCAGCGCTTCAATGAGGGCATTGGAGACGCCCTCCGAATAGGAAGTGAGCAGAAAAAGGGACGCCCGCTCGATCCGCGCCGCCACGTCCTGCACCACGCCGGGGAGAAAAACCCGCTCCGCGATGCCAAGGGCTGACGCCGATTCTTCTATATAGGAACGCAGTTCCCCATCCCCGTAAATCTCAAGCGTATATTCCGGATATTTGTCTTTCAGCGCCGCAAATGCGCGAAGCTGCATCTCATGGTTCTTGTTGGCGTCCATGCGCCCCACGGACACAATTCTTTTCTCCCGCGCGCCCTCATATCTCGGTCTGATAAATGCGGGATTCAGGGAGTTGGGCAGGATAACCGCTTTCCTCGCCACCCTCCTGCAAAAGAAGCCTCTGGAACGTTCCGTCTGTAAAATGATCCCCGCTGCGAGGGGAAAAAGGAGATCCGCCAGCACACGCATCCCCCTCGAGGGATATTCCTCCTTCGCCTCCCCCACCACCGAGACAACTGCCTTTGTCTTCGTCCCCATCGTGGTGACGACCGCCATAAAATTATTTTTCCCGATACAAGACAGCACCAGATCCGGTTCTTGTTTTTTCCATATCACATGTAATTTATTGAGCCGTCTGAAGAAATTGACTATCCGGCTTTCGGACACTTCCTCTTCCCCGATATCGGAAATAATTCTCTCAATCCCGTCCGGCAGATCATACTCATCCTCCTTCCGATATTGTGTCACCATCACGACACGGTATCCTTCCGTCTGAAAGTAATCCGCCAAGTTTACAAACACACGTTCGGCGCCACCTTTGCGAAGTGAGCCAATATAGAAGGCTATTTTTTTTCGTTCATTTTTCTCATTCATCGTCTTGCATAAATTCCTTCATTTTTCGACTAAAAACACCTGTTTTCAAATGATTTTCCTGCATTTTCGCCAAAATCCGGCAGAAATTGCATTTTTAATTAAATTCTCATTTATTTTCGTCTGTTTGAAAGTATAGATAATTCATCTTATTTTCTGAAAATTCTTTTTTGTTTTCTTCAAAATAACATTCGCAATTCTTGCGTTTTTTTAAATCTCACTTGTTACTTTTTCATGATAATAAGTGTACCACTGTTGAAAGACAAAGAAGGACCAGATCAGTCCGGAGTAATTTTCTCCCGTCGCAGGACCCTTGTCCCCCGTTTGGAGATAACGCTCTATCGTATTTTTTATATATGATATGTCAAACAGGCTCTGGCGCCGCAGCAGGGAGGAATCGATGTAAGATAACAGTTGTTCTTTCAGCGGTCCGCGCAGCCACTTGTCGAGGGGTACGCCGAAACCGACCTTGGGACGATCCAAAAGTTCTCTCGGGATATAGTCGTAAGCAATCTCTTTCAATATATGCTTCTTATCTCCTGCCGCGTACTTATACGCGTGCGGAATCCGGTAAGAGAACGCCATCACATCCGCATCCAGAATCGGGCATCGCGCCTCCAGCGAATATTTCATGGAGGCGCGGTCCACCTTGCAGAGAATGTCACCCGGCAGGTAGGTGTCCATGTCCAGCAGCATCCTGCGGATCTGCCAGTCTTTGACCCCGTAACCGCTCTCAACCGGATAGTGCACCGGCAGCGCACGCGCTTCCGGAGGCAGCTCTCCTACCATAGCGCGCGCCATACCGGGATAATTTCCCGCGCCAAACTGTGTCTTCGTCTCGCGATCCCTGTTCCCCGCAATCACCCGCACCTTAAAGGGCAGACGATCCTCCAGATGGAGTTTCCCGATTCCGGGAAGCGAGCACAGACCATGCACAGCCGCCCCCGCAAAGTCCAGTTTCTGTGCCTGCGCAACCCTCTCATACTGGTTGTAACCGCAGAAAAATTCGTCCCCGCCGTCGCCCGACAGCGCCACCGTCACCCGCTCTCTTGCGAGCGCGCTGACTAACATCGTAGGAATCTGGGACGAGTCCGAAAACGGCTCATCATAATATTTCGGAACGCTCTCCACGAGCGCCAGAATATCTTCCTCCTCAATGATGCGCTCGGTATGGTCCGTCCCCAGATATTCCGCTACCGCTTTGGCATAACGCGCCTCATTATATTTTTCCTCATGAAAACCGATGGAGAAAGTCTTAACGGGCGAGGCTGATACTTCCTGTGCGATCGCCGTCACAAGGGAAGAATCATAACCGCCGCTCAAAAAACTTCCGAGCGGTACATCCGCAATCATGCGCAGCGACACGGCACGCTTGAGCAGCGCTTTCAGCTGCTCCTTCGCCTCCTCGTAGCCCGCCACGGGAGTTTCCGCCGCCTCCCGGTAGATTTCGCTCACGCTCCAATATTTCCACGTCCTGATCTGTCCGCCCTGAAAAGACAGAATCGCGCCCGGCTCAAGCTTGCAGACATTCCGGTAAATACTCTCCGGCGCATTGATATATTTCTGAAAGAGAAATCGGGAGAGCACGCCCCTGTCTATCTCAGCCGGGAAATCGGGACACGCCATGATCGGCTTCAACTCCGACGCAAATACCAGTTCCCCGTCCTGATACCAGTAATACAACGGCTTTTTGCCGATGCGGTCCCGGATCAGGTAGACCGTCTCGTCCTCCCTGTCGTAAAGCGCGATTGCAAACATTCCGTTAAAACGCTCCACGCAGGAAATTCCCCACGCTAAATAAGCGGCTATGATGACTTCCGTATCACAGTCGGATCGGAAGGGATAGTCCGCCAATTCTTCACGCAATTCTTTGAAATTATAAATCTCTCCGTTGTATACCACGCTGACACGCTCGTCCGGCGAATGCATCGGCTGATGTCCCAGCGCTGAAAGATCCATGATCGAGAGACGTCTCTGGGCAAACCCGACCCGATAGCCGCCTTTCATCCCGTAGATTTCCTGACCGCTGTCGTCGGGGCCCCTGTGATACATCGTATCATTCATCTTTTTAAGCTGCTCCGGCGTGACCTCCCGTTTCCTGATATATCCGCATATTCCACACATATTATACTCCTCTGCAGCGGAGAATGCCCGCTTTTGGCATTCTTGTTATTTTACGTCCTTGCCCATAAAGTATTCCCTATATTCCCCGAAATCCTTGCATTCATTGTCCACAGACTCCACCAGCTCCTCATATTTTTCCTGTATGAGCGCGCGGTAATTTTCAAAGTTATTGCATCCCTTCTTACTCCACGCAAAAGGATGGGTCAAAATCTGCACTTTGTCGTAGCCCGTAATGTTCGCCTCATCGGGATAACCGTAACGCCATATGTGGTTGGCATCCGACATATATTTCACTCCCAATTCAGTATCATCTGTTATTTTATCTGCAAAGGTGAAAAAATCGTCCTGATACGCATTGAGCAGACCGTCCAGCTTAATGTTCTCCCTGAGCACATCCTTGGAAGGTCTGTGCACGGAAAACTCCGTGATGGCAAACCCGAACATCTCGCTTAAAATATCGACTTCCATGCGGATGCGCTTTTTGATCTGTTCCATATCCGTCATACCGTTCAAAGCGAAATGAAGTCCGATCCGCTGTCCCCTCTCGTGCATGTCCTTAATGATATCCATATTTTTACGGGAAAGGATATTGTAGGAATTATTTGTCCACTGGAAAAAGAATGTGGATGTAAAATCCATGCTCTGCTCCACCTTCGCCAGCTGCCATGCCCGCTCCACGCTGTACTCCACGTCATGGCGCATGATAATGAAGGAATCTCTGTTAACCGCCTCCGCGTAACCACACTGGCGTCCCGTGGACTTTATAATCTTTATCATTTCCCTGTAATCGTCATATGAAAACATATTTCCCTCCGCTCCGAGGCGTCCGCCCCTGCTTTTATGTAAGTTTACCACATTTTTCTAAAAACCGCTACTGCGCCCCCAATTACAATAACACTTGCCATTTAATATAACCGTCAAAAGCTTTGATACAAAAACGCCGCCGTGTCATAGCTTCCGCCGTAAATCCCCGTAACAAGCAGAAGCAGCACCACGCCGTAATAACAGCACCATCTTACCGCCATCGGGCTGTCCGCAAGCATCCGCCGCACATCTTTCCCCTTTTCCTCCCAGACGGAAACCGACAGCCACAACAAACATGCCGCCACCAGCAGCAAAAATCCGTACCGACTCAGCCCGTAGTCTGTCACACTAAGGATTCCCTCTTTCAGCCGAAAATCCGCAAGAAGCGCCCTGTAAATCTGCCCCGCCTGTGAAAGACTCTCGGAGCGGATGAGCACGTCTGCCGTAAACACGATCGCCCATGTTCTCGCCATGCGAAAGAAACCGTAAACTTTCCCCTCTCTGATGTGAAGCTTTTCCTTCCATATACTATACTGCGATTCCAGTACGAGGGAAACACACATGATCGCGCCGTAATAGACGCCCCACAAAAGATAACTCACAGTCCTGCCATGCCACATACCCGTCAACAGCCAGACAAGCATTGTGCCGATGATGCCCGTCACATGCTTTCCCATACGGGGCATTTTTTTCTTCGCCGCCTTGCCGATCTTCCGCCCCGTTCCCGACATGACGAAGGAAAACATCACGTAGTCCTTAAACCATGTCCCGAGCGTAATGTGCCATCTGCGCCAAAATTCCGCCACGGATTTTGAAAAGTAAGGTCTCTTAAAGTTCTCCGCCAGGTAAATATCGAAGGTTTCGCTGACGCCAAGCGCCATATCCATGTATCCCGAAAAATCCGCATAGAGCTGCAGCATGTAGAGCACCACCGCCAGCGCGTAAGTACTGCCGGGCAGTCCCTGCGCCGCATTCCCGAACACATTCCCCACAAAGAGATTGATTCGGTCCGCGATCACCAGCTTTTTGAACGCGCCCCAGACGAACCGCTGCACGCCGAAAAGCATTCTTCCGTAATCAAAGACATGCGCCCGCTCAAATTCTTCCTGTAATTTCGCGTAACGGTTGAAAGGTCCCTGCGTGATCGCCGGAAAATAGGCGAGAAACAGAAAGAGCCTGACCGGGTTTTCCTGCGCCGCGCACTGTTCCCGCCCCACGTCCACCACATAGCCGATCGCCGTCAGCGTGTAGAAGGAGATGCCTAAAGGCATAACCACGCGCGCAAAAAACGTGTCGCTCGCCGACGTGGTCATCCCCAGCTTCTGCAGAAGGGGCAGAATCACAACCATATACTTCGTGCAGAGCAAAATACCGAGACTGTACACAAAATAAAGGATTTGAACGCGTCTTCTGCGCCTCTCAAATCCCTGTTTAACAGTCTTTTTCCGCTCCTTGTCCGACATACCTGAGAGCGCTTTTTTCTGCGCCTCCAGACTGCGCGCCAGATAAATGCCGCAGCCGTAAGCGCCGACTCCTGTCAGGACGATCCCCACCGGAATCCCACCCGTGCCCGCTATGTAAAACACGCCGCTCGCCACAGCCAAAACCATCCACTGCCGCTTTGCCGGCACCAGATAGTAAAGGGCGAAGGAAATCACCCACAATATGACGAAATTGGTTGATATAAGCTGCATATAACCTCCACGATTCATACGAAGAATGCCGTATTGCGGCATTCTTCAGTGCGAAACTTAGAAGTTCTTTGCGAAGCAGCCTGTGCTGCGAGCATTAGAACTACTTTTCGCACGCTTCCACCAACTGTCTCACCAGTTCAATAATCGCCTCTTTGTTCCTGAAATTCTCCGCCACCACATATTTCGCGTCGATCTCGATATCGAAGGCGTCCTCCAGCTCACTCACCACATTAATCACCGTGAAGGAGTCGATCACGCCCTCCTCCATCATGTTGTCGCCATCGTAGTCGATTGCCTCCTCGCAGTACTCCTCCAAAATTTCTAAAACTTTTTCTTCCATAAAAGCTAATATCCTTTCTCGTCTGTCATCTACTGTATTTTATATCCGCATATGCAGATTTTTAATGATTCCTAATCTCTCAGTACCTTCACAGTTCTGCTGCAATACATCTCCCCGGCAGCATATCATAACACCCGATATTTAATCTTTAAAAAATCCCCATCAGCAAACGGCAGATACAACATGTCCGCTCCCTCCTGCCTCTTCTCCGGAGCAATCTTCCGATAGCGCAAAACCTCCGCCCGCGCGCCCGAAACTTCCGTCTGCAGCGGTGGAAAAATCCCGCTTTTCCCGTAATCCACGCTGCGGAGCAGCCGGTACAGCTTCTCAGGCGGCTCATTTAAATCTAAAAAACCGTCTCCCGGTATCTCGGATGAGCGGTACATCCGCCTCTCCGGCGAAAACCCCTGCGGTCTCGCCTCGGCGTTTTCCTGCAAAACACTGTCAAAACACTCGCAAAATCCCTCATATGCCAGATCCATCAGCGTTTCCGTCAGTTCGTACGCCTTCGTGTCAGGACCGATCTCACAGCTTTTCTGGATGATGATATTGCCCTCGTCCACCCCTGCCGTCACATAGTGCCATGTGATGCCCGTCCGCTGCTCGCCCTGATAAATGACCCAGCTCGGCGCGTTCCTGCCGGGATAATCCGGCAAAAGCGCATTGTGGAAATTGATGATCGTGATATTTTCCCGCTCCACCAGCGCCGCCGGGAACAGAAAATTGTTGCTTGCGGAGACAAGCAGCGTCTTTTCCCGTATTTTCTTAAGATAATCGCCAAGCTCCCCCTTGTCCGGCATGGACGCGAAGGGGATACCCCTCTCCTCACAGATCTGCTTCGTCACGCTCAAAGCATGAAATTCATGCTCGATAAACTCCATCCCATAGCCGTAATCCACCCGCCTGTCTGCCGTATATTTCAATATTTCCCCGGTTGCCTTGCCGTAGCCAATTATCACGATCCTCTCAAAATTTGTCTTCATAAAAGTTCCTTTAACTTCACCCGGTCAATCTTCCCGTTGGCGTTGATCGGCATTTTTTCCACGCGAACCACCTTGTTCGGCAGCATATACTCCGGCACCAGATGGGATATCTTTTCGTTGATATACGCCTTGTCCAGTTCTTCCTCGATAAAGAGCACAATCTTCTGCCGCTTCTCGTCGTAGAGACAGCAGTTTAAGGAAATTTCTGGCAGCGAGGACACCGCCGTCTCAATCTCACCCAGCTCTATCCTGTGCCCCATATGCTTAATCTGGAAATCCTTCCTTGAGAGATAAATGATCTCCCCGCGCTCGTTGTATTTCACGATATCGCCGGTCCGGTAAATCAGCTCCGACACCGCCTGATTCAGAGGATTCTGCACAAACGCCTCCCTCGTCTTCTCCGGATTCTTATAATAACCCATTGACAGGGACGTGCCCCTGACGCATAGCTCGCCCGGCTCCTCCCCCGTCACCGGTTCATTCTTCTCATTTAACACAAGAATGTCCGTGTTCGGCATAGGGAATCCAATGGGCAGCGGCTCTTCGTCCGAAAATTCGCGGTCTACAATATAATATGTGCAGGCATCCGTGATCTCCGTGGGCCCGTACAGGTTCGCGTACTGTACATTGGGCAGGAATTTACGCCACACGTTAAGCTGCTTGTTCGGCATGACCTCGCCGCAGAACAGCACCCGCCGCAGCGTGTCCGACAAATCTACGTTCTTGAACGCCTTCAGCTTCGCCACCACAATTAACGCCGAGGGCACCCAGAAAATCGTGTTGACCCTCTTTTCCTTCAAATATTCCAGAAGGGGCACCGGCTGGGCAAAGAGCGTTTTCGGGATAATATAAGTCGTCGCACCTGTTTTCAGGGTACTGTAAATGTCCAGAATGGAATTGTCAAAATAGAACGGCGCCTGATTGCCAAAGCTGTCCTTCTCCGTAATTGCAAAGGTCTCCGTCACCCAGTCTATGTAGTCGATCACCGCCCGGTGGTTGATCGTCACGCCCTTTGGCACACCCGTGGAGCCGGACGTAAAGAGCACATACAAAAGATCGGTGTCAATGCCGCGCTTTCTCACCGCCTCAAGAGCCGCCTCCCGCGCATCTTGTCCCTCCAAAGCCGAAGAAATCTCCCCAGCCCCCGTGCGCCCTGCCTCCTGTACATCTGCGACCAGAATATCCTCCAACAGAAGGAAGTCTCCTTTGTAATCATACGCCGAAAACACTTCCCGCAGCGCCCCGGTGGTAATCACCACGGCTGGCTCCAACACTTCCAGAATTTTGTTGACGCGGCTTCCCGGCATGTCCACATCGATCGGGGAGTAAAAGTTGCAGCTGTAAGCCGCCCCCATAAAGGAGACAAGCACGTCCACGCCCTTTTCCAAGAAAACGGCGACAGGCTTTTTAAACAGCCCCCTCGCTGTCAGTTCGCAGGCGATGGCTCTCGCCTGAACGCGCAGCTGCCCAAAAGTAATTTCCTTATTTTCATCCGCATATGCCGTCTTATCGGGGAAACGTGCCGCCGTCTCATCCAGCCAGTAGGTAACATTTGCTTTCATTTTATCCTCATTTCACCGAGTAGTAAGTGTCCGCCGTCTTTTCCGTCTTCACATGGTACACGTCGCACAGATCCGTCATCTCAAGTCCGCATCCCGCCGGATCGTAGGAACCATAGAGAGAAAGCCCCTTCTCCGCCGCCAAAGCTTTCACCTTTTCCTCCACCTCCAGCGTGATCCGAAATGCCTCCTCAGATTCTATGTAATTATACATCATGGGCGAATAGGGTGGCAAGTATAAAATGACCTCCACGCCCGCGTCCTGAAAATAGTCAATCAGCTCTGAAAGCCGCGAAAAATGCCGCTTATCTATCTCCTCATAATCGGTCATGCGGTAGACCACATGCTCCTCCATCGCCTGCCTCGTCATCGCCTCCACATCCGCCGGATTCACCTCGCGCAATTCCCGCTGATAACTGACACTTCCGTCAGAATGTTTGAGATACCCCTCCGTCACCCACTCGTCCGTGTAATTTACGACAAACCGCTTTCTGTCGGGAAGAAGTGTGACATTGTAACGGAAATAGTCCAAGGAGAGGGCTTTGGAAAATGCCCGGCATGTATCTTTATGCGGATTCGCCAGTTCCGGCGACAGTTTCCCGTCCAGCGTCAGCGACATATAGTTCGCGTAGCTCTCCAATTCTTTCCACTTTTCGTTGTCGTGGCTCTTGTTAAAGAGAAAGGCATCCACGCCGATCACGACCGTTGCCGGCAGCTTCTCCTCCACAGCCATAATACCTGTCACCGCCAGAAGGTCGTAGACCGTCGCCTCCGACAACCCAGCGTTGTAGAAGGAATCCGTCCCGAACATGGTATGCTCAAACGTGTACACCCGACTGGAGCCGAGAACCATGACCTGCGGCGCCTCGTCCATCGCCTTGATGCGCGCCGCCAGAAGGTTCCTGTCGTTGTAATCCGAGTCTTCCAGCCCCTCCACGTTCTTTCCCACCGCCATCTGCGCGGCGATTTCATCGTAAGTGACGCGGAGGAGAGCGTAGGAGTCCACGTACCAGTTGACCCACCCTATGAAGAGAAGGAGCGGCAGGAGAAAGAGCGCCGCTTTTAACCATTTTTTCATCGTTTGTTCCTCATACATTCAATTATGCTTTTTCCGCTCATTAATTCGCTCATAATCTGCTCATATGAAATGAGCGGATTCATTTGAAACTTGTATCTTGTTCATTATCTTGGTCACATCTTGGTCATTTTGACCAAGATGTAAATCCTCCTTACCATTTAACAATTCCAAATATTTATCACAAGCCCTGCAAAGCACCATAATCCCCGATGCACTTATATTATATTCCGGCAACAGACCATCATACTTTGCACAAGCCTCTTTAATTTTATCAAACCCTCTGCCCCACGCCTCAATCATACCGCTCTTAAAGAAGACATTTGCCAGCTTAGGATTGTACGGTTTGGAAGAATGCTTTTCAAACAATTTCTCCGTCGAATCCAGCTCGGACGGCATCTCACCATCATTCCAGATATATATTTTATCCTCGTACACGCTGATCTGAATAGGGTTGCAAGCGCTATAATCCTTGTGAACCACTGCATTCAGCAATATCTCACGGAATGCATCCTGAGGAAACATAAACTGCTCAATTCTCTGAATCCCTTCATAATAAATTAACGCTTTCAAATATTTCGTATAAACCAAGTCAACCGTCTTGTCGATCTGCTTGATCAGAGAACCGTGCACTTCATCCTGATACCGCAAATCTGCATCAGAATCACCAAAATAACCAATCTTGATATAAGAGCCTGTAACCCATTTCTCGGGATCTTTATAAAATGCCCGCATAGCCGCCCTTATCAAGTAACCGTCCTCATCAAATAAACGAAGGTTCTCCATTAAAATTGTATCATCAAGCTTTGCTTCTTCCTCTGTCAGCCTTACCCTTCTTACTGATTTTTCTTTTAGTAAATCTATCGCTTCTCTCCTTAAATCTTCTATTTTCAGTTTTGGAATCGGCATACCATCCCACGTTCTGCCCTGCGATTTCAAGATTGCTTTGTCCAATTCTTTGCCGGTTATTGTTCTCATAGTGCTGCCGGAACGGTAAAAATATTTACCGTGATAGCTAATGAGCGACGGATACTTGTCCACAATGATTTCGATATATTGCAGTTCCCCCTCATAAAGCAAATTGACATCCGCCACAATGCCCATTGTGTCTGTAATTTTATTGGGAATGGCTTCTAAAAATTTTTTGATGTCTTTATCGGCGAGTCCAACAACCTCTCCGTCGTCATTTTGCCAATATAAAGTGTTCCGCCGTAGGCGTTCGCATAGCCGCAGATCCATTCTAAAAATCCGTCGTGCCATGATTCTTTGTATTCTATCGTTTGATGCTCCGGCATATTTTCACCTGCTTTCTTAAATCTCCAAGCTCTTTCACTCTCTGGAGACAAGAATTCTTCTAAACAGAATATTACTTCTTATTCTTTAATTTATCTGCCTTATCAATTGCAACAACCCTGTCTCCTTCTCCCTTAAAATAAAGTTGAATGGCCGTTGCAATCTCATATGCGAGATTTACTGGTACTGCATTTCCAATCATCTTGTAGGCATCGTTTGTATTTTCATAGATAAACTTAAAATCATCAGGAAATCCTTGTACCCTTGCCACCTCTCTGACTGTCATCCGTCTATAAAGAGCTTCTTTTCCCTCAACAAATCTGCAATCGTTAATTCCATGTTTGACCATTTTAGGAGCTTGTGGATGGAGCTGACACTGTCTGCCAGATGCCTGCACGGTAAAAGCCTGCTCGTCCCATCCTTTTACTCGATTTCGGCTCATAAATATCGGAGAATAAGCTCCCGTGAAATATTCATTGCTATTTATTGCATCGGGGTTATGATGGTTCTTTTCCGCAGACGGAACAGCTGTTTCCTGTAAATCCCATATAACATCTCTCAAAGTGAGTTTCTTTTCATCTTCCTTTGTTGATCCCTCGGGAAATCCGAAATTTATCTTAATGTCTTTCCTGAATCCAATATAAAATACTCTTTTTCTTTCTTCCGCGACACCATAATCTTTCGCATTAACCAAAGTCAACGATACATCATAACCAGCTTCTTCAAACAATTTTAATATGTTCTGGACAGCTTTGGAATGTCTGTTAGCCAGCATACCACTTACATTTTCCGCCAAAAAGAACTTAGGTCGAAGTTCATTAAGGATACGAATATAGTCAAAGAACAATCGACCTCGTGCGTCCTCTATTCCCTTTAATGCCCCGGCTTCTGACCATGATTGACAAGGAGGTCCTCCTATGATTCCATCTGCCTCTCCCGACAAATAAGGTAAAATATCGTCCTTTGTAATCTGTCGAACATCCCTTTCTATAAGATGTGTTTTGGGATGATTCACTTTATACGTCTCCCAGATCGTTTTATCATACTCATTTGCTACCGGAATATCAAACCCAGCACGTTCAAATCCAAGGTCGAGTCCCCCACACCCCGAAAATAAACTAATGATATTCATGTTCTAACGCTCTCCTTAATTCATTCCTCAAATAAATCCTCATCAACATCTACACCCGGTTCTATATCAGTTACATTTCTTTTTCCAAGATTCTGCAATGCACGTCTAACCAAAGGAGCCATATCTCTTTCCCCAGTATATTGCAGCGGATCGTCATAATGGAACGTCGGAATCATTCTTCCATTGTCCACGCCCCATTCTATCCTAACAGCTAAAAATCTGGGACCATCCGCTTTCTGCACATCTGTTCTGTAATTATTAGCCGTAAAAATGAAATATGTATCTCCTATTTCGGCATCGTCAATTAATTCCATTTGCTCGATCACATCATCTGATGTTCTGATATCTTCAATGCGCGTGACAATCAAGTACTCTGCTTCTCCCGAATTCGGAATAACACGATCATTCACAATGGAATCCTTTTTATCCCACGTCAAGTTTGTTCCTTTATAGACATAATCCCTAATCTGTCTGTCACTCAATGGAATGGGCACAGACAATGCCCTTGGTTCATCTGCAATTTCTAATTTCCAGCCAACTGTAATAGAATTGGGTTTGATGGGATGGCGACCAGAAGCATACATAAGCACTCTATTTTCAAAAGCATCTCTTATGGAAGTGGTTGCTTCAATAAGTATGTCTTCCCAACCCGGTCCCAGATAGGCTTCAAGATCCCTACTTTTCAGTTTGTTTCCCAAAAACTCCTTGTTTATATTTTTTACCGAAATTTTTAAGTCAAATTCATTTTCCGTATCTTGTACCATAGCTCTAACAAAAACATCTGTTTTACACTCGCCACCAGCACTTTGTGGTCTTGGTTTTCCAGCTTCTAGCACCTCACATATCTTTCCATAATATGTAAATAATCTGTTGTTTCTAAAAGTGTTAACAATATGATCCTCTAATTCCCTGTAAGCCTTTCTTGGCATTTTTCTACCTCCATAATACGCTAATTGTTACTTATAGTCAACATTACATATTCTTAAAAAATTCACCGAATGTAACTCCAAGAGCATTGATTATTTTTTCCAAACTCTTAACTGACGGATTTCTTTTTCCCTGTTCAACTCCAGCCAGATAGGTTCTGTCAATATCCGCTTTCAACGCTAATTTCTCTTGGCTTAATCCGAGCGCAATTCTCATTTCTCTTACTCTAACCCCAATTTTTTCGGTAATCATAGCGCCTCCTCCCCCACCCCCACGCTAAACAACACCGGCAGCGCCACAAACACCCCATACGCATACCGGAACTCATTGTACACCGGCGTTGCCAGAAGCAGGCTCCCCAGCAGCATCACGCAGGGCGCAAAGGCGATAGCACGCCTTCCCCTGTAAAGCGTGCAGGCGAGCGCGAACAGCAGCAGCCATGTATTCATCCCCAGACTCCACACTCTGTTGTAAAGCGTCTGAAACCACTGCAAAAACTGACCCATAGCAATGCTGGCGTCATAGCTGAAAACCTTCCGCTCATTCTCGATGCCGAAAGGATTTTCCACCATAAAATACTCGCTGTAAAGGATTTGCTCGTGAGGAATATGTAAGGCGTAATAGCCCGCCGTCTGCCGGATTTCACCCTCCAGATAAAGCATGGGATTACGAAGCCCCACATTCAGCCAGAGCTTTGCGTAAGCTCCCCGGTTATCCGCGATCACCTGCTGGTCGCCGTGCTCGCGTATATAATTTTTCGTCATATCAAACAAATAGGGATTGTAATACTCGTCAATCTGCGAGAGCGGCACGACCGCCTCCAGCATCTCCACCTCTTCCGGCTTGAGATTCCCGCCTCTGGCATAGGCACAGAGCAGATGCTGCACCGGCATAGTCAGGCTCTCGATGGTGTCCGGCGGCTGTACCTGCAGGGCGTGAAGAACCGGTCCCTGCCAGAGTAGATAGCTGACAAGCACCGCCGCCACCGAAGCATACATGCGCTGCCTCTCCTGCCCCGAAAAAAAACGCCGCAAACCATCTTCCCTGTGCCCACTGCTCTCCGCTCCGGCTTTCCGCCCCGCAAATAATTGTGACAAAATCAGCAGCACCGCCGTCCCCAGAAAGACAAAGATACCGTTGCTTCTGAGCAGGCACACCAGCAATCCTGTCGCAAAAAACCAGATCCACCGCCGCCCGCCTGTCGCCTGTGCCGCGCCACAATGATGCACCGCCCATATAAAGAGCAGAAACGCCGCCGTAAACCATGCGTCCTTACCCATACAGATACTGTACATGCCGTTGATAGGGAGAAGGGCATAGAAAAATACCGCAAGGACAAGCCAGAGAATCCTTGTGCCCCGCCGGTACAAGAGATACAGATAAAAGCCGAACACCGCCGCCGTCAGCGCCATCTGAAAAAAGGTGTAAAGCGCCACTGCCGCCGTGTAGTCTCGAAAAAGACCATAACCCACCGTCAGAAATACCTTGATGATAAGCGTGTGGAAATAGGGATGGTGATTGGATTTTGCCGCCATGCCGAGCGCCTGCTCCATCTGCCACACCGCATCGTTGTTAAACCAAGTCGGATAATACATAAGAAAGTAAGGCAGATAGCAGAGCAGGCAGAAAAGAAAGAACGCCAGCCAGATCCACCAACGCCCCCGCCGCGGCTTCCTCGGCGGAAACACTTTGTCATAAAAGGCGCGCACGCCGGAGGGCATAAGGGCAATCATCGCCAGCCAATTCTCCGTAAGAAAGCCCGCCGCAAACAGTACTGCAAAGCTTCCCGCCGCCCAGAGCACAAGCCGTCCCATATTCTGCGCATTGCTGTAGTCCACCGAGCCCTGCCAGTCTCCCAACACGACAAAACAGGCGCAGCATAGGGCAAAGGGAACAAGAAGCAGGAGCTTACGTCCCGTGGGGCGCTGTATTTTTATATCCTGATTCCGTTCCATGCGTTATCCTCCGTACTCCCTGCACAATTCTTCGATATAATCCCGCCACTCTCCGTAAATCGCCTCATCGTTTGCTCTCTCCGCGATTTTTCTCGCCCCCCGCCCAAGCCGGGCGGCAAGCGCCGGATCCTCAATCAGCCGGTTAATGCCATCCTCCATCGCCTTCTGATCCTTGATGGGAACTAACAGCCCGTCCACCTCATGCGTCATGATCGTGCGCGGACCGCCGCAGGGACAATCTGTCGCCACAATCGGCAGCCCCAGCGCCATTGCCTCCATCAACGCATTCGGCAGCCCCTCCCAGTCCGAGCTGAAAGCAAAGAGCGCCGCATCAGCCAGATCCTTTTCCAGTGAATCGCTCGCTCCCATCAGACGCACATAATCCCCGGCATGGAGTTCGGCAATCGTGCGCTCCAAAAGGGGCTTCGTCCCGTCTTTCGAGTCCGGACCGTATATCTTTAAGTCATAGTCCGGGTGCTTTTTATGCACCTCATGAAAGGCGCGGATCAGCATCACCTGATTTTTGAAATCCACCAGACGTCCCGACTGCACCACCGTTTTGTTCCGCTTCTCGGGCTCGGGCACGCCGATATATTTGGGATTTAAAGGGTTTAGGATAATCCGGGAATTTTTTTGCAGTCTGGGCGCAAAAAATTCTCTCGCCCCCTCCGTCTGGAACACACAGCCGTCCGCTCTCGGAAAGAGAAAGGGAATCTGCACCTTGTCGAAAAGCATATCGTAATGCCCCACCGGATCTGTCCTTATGGAAATGAGCACCGGTATCTTCATAAAGAAAGCTGCAGTCAGACCGCGATACAGCGCTTTTCTGGCAAAGGGGATCAGAATATCCGGCTTCTCCTTGCGCAAAAACTGTTTCAAATAATGAATATGCAGCAAAAACTGGGCAATGCGGCTCTTTTTCTCATCCCCGGGCTTTAAGCCGACATGCACGCGCCGCACTCTTTCATCCAGTTGAAATTCATTTTCACCCTGCCACAACGTAGCCACGAGCACCTCGTAACCGTTTGCCGCAAAGCGGTTTGCCAAATTTGAGACCACCCGCTCCGCTCCGCCCTGTTCGAGACAGTTCAAGTGAAACGCAATCTTACGCTCCATGCTTCCTCCCTAATCAACCGACCATTCCCTGATCTTGCGTATATATTCTTCTTTTGAGAAATCGCCCGCGCGCTCCACCGAAAGTCTGCCGTAGCGCGCCATCTCCTCCTCATCCTGCATCAGCGCAATCACCCGATCCGCGATACGCTGTTCTTCCTCCTCAATGTGGGCAGCGTCCATATCGGGTTCTTTTCCCATATTTGGCACCAAAACCCCGTACGTCCCGTCAAGAATCTCCGCCGGTCCTGTCATGCAGTCGGTCGCCACCGCCACGAGCCCGAGCGCCATAGCCTCCACCAACGCGTTCGGAAATCCCTCCCAATAGGAAGTCAGAAGATATAGCGTCCCCTTTTTCAGATAAGGATAGGGATTTTTCTGAAGTCCCGCAAAGCAGACGGCATCCGCGATGCCCAGATCCGCCGCAAGCTTTCGATAGGGCGTAAATTCGCCTTTCCCGATAATCAGCAGTCTGGTGTCCGGGATAGCTTTATACACCAGCGAAAAAATTTTGATCAGATGCCAGAAACCTTTTACCGTATCCTCGCGCCCCATAGAGCATATAATCCTGCCATCCTGCCACGGAAGCTGCGCCTCCCCCTCCGCCGCCCGGGTTCGTATCTGGTCAATATCAAAGAAATTCTGCAAGGTGCAGGCATGTCTGCAGCCATACTTCTTCTCTATCATCTGCCGAAGCGTCTCCGAACAGCATAAAAGCCGGTCGGCGCGTTTACAGTACAATCCGATCCACGGACTGTCCAAATCCATATAGCTTCTGACGCCCAGCCAGCATTTCGTTCCCCGTCTTGTAAAGAGCCGTCCCGCAAAAACATTTGCCAAGTTAGCCGTGTTGCCGAAGCTGTAGGCAATGTCGAATCCCTCCTCGCGTTTCAGCCTGTTCAGCCTGTGCGCCCGCCTGAGTACATTGAGGACTTTGGCGGCTTTTCCGGGGCGGCTTGGCAGCGCCAAGTCGATCACCGGCGTTCCCTCCACGTCAAAGTCGATGTTGGCGGAATCAAAGACAGCGATCTTCACCTCAAAATACGGTTTTAAAATAACAGCCGTCATTGCACAGACTTTTTCCAGTCCGCCCTGATGCAAGGAAGGGGCGATTAATAATAATTTTTTCATATCTTTGAACTGTCTCCTGTCAGATAAAACTGCTGATATCCTGCCGCCTGCGTGCGCACGTCAAATCCCGCCTCCCGAAGCTCCTGCGCCGTATCTCTGCGGACATAATCCACCCGCTTTAAAAGTTCCTCCGCCCAGCGCGCCGGAGGCTCCTCTATACTCAGATAGGTGACAAGATCCATAGCCTTCGCCTCTCTCGTGACGGTATCGGACACCAGACAGCAAAGCCCCGCCGCCTGCGCCTCCACCAGCACGCCCGGCAGCCCCTCAAAAAAGGACGGCAGAACGAAGAAATCCATCGCCTGATAAAACCGCTCCACGTCCTTTCGGTTTCCCATAAACCGCACGCTGCCGTCGATGCCAAGCTGCCGGCACTTTTCTTCCATAGCAGACCTGTCCTCCCCATCCCCGAGAAGAAGCAGCACGGCGTCCTCTCTCTTTTCACGAACCGCCGCAAAAACCTCCAACAGATAGGGATGGTTTTTTTGATATTGAAAACGCCCCACATGCCCGAGCACAAGCTCTCTGGACAGCCCAAGCTGTGCCCGCGCCTCCTGTCTCACTTTCTCGTCATAAGTAAATCTGCTCACGTCAACGGCATTGTAAATGACTTTGACACGTCCCGCCTTCATCGCCGCTTCGCCGAACACGTCCTGCCCCGCAAGCTGCGAGCAGGCAAAGCAGTAATCCGCTTTCTTCGCAAGTCCTCTTCTGAAAAAGCGAGTCGCCAGCCCCTTCAACCCCTTCACCACGCCCGCGTTTCTGGCGTGTGCCACAGCGACAGGCACACCGGCTCTCTTCGCAATGGGCAGATAGATGCCGGCGGTACTGGTCATATGTCCCTGCACCACCCGAAATTCCCTGTGCGCCGCAAAAAATGCCTTCACCGCTTTTCTGTAAGCAAAGTAATTATATACCTTAAATTTGGGGAGCACGTAAATATGCCCGCCCATCGCCTGTATCTCCTCGTCGTAAAATTCCGGTTTTCTGACACATTCGTTACCTTTTTCATTCTGCTTTTCCGCCCGGTCGCCAGTCCGCCGCATTTCCTGAAAGCCGCTTTTCACAGCATCTGCGTGTACCAGAAAATCGAATTGAATCTCCTCCCGGTCCATCTGCCGGTAGAGATCCATGATGCGGCTTTCCGCACCGCCCAGACTCACGCCGCCCAGCACATGCAGCACACGTATCGAATTGTCCATACCCCTCACTTTAAAACATCCCCCGCTTCCAGCGTTATGCCGCTCTCGTAGCGGTCGATCAAAAGCGATCCGTCCACCGTGCGCACCACGGGTTTCCCGTCAAATACGTCGATCACTTCGCCCGGCGCATAGGCGGAGAAATCAATCATCTCGTCAAAGGGATGCGCCTCCCAGACGCGCACCTCCTGCTCTTTACAGTAAGCGAACGCTCCCGGAAAGGGCGCCGCCACGCCGCGGATCAGATTATAAATATCCCGTGTTCTTTTATGAAAATCAATTTTCCCGTCCGCCGCCGTGCGCTTCTCATACCATGAATCAAAATCTTTGGAATCCGTGCGTATCTCGATATGCCCGCTCTCATAGGCGGCAAGCAGCTTACGGATCAGCCGTTTCGAGCAGATCATATTCTTGTACTGCGCCGTGCGGATATCGTCGTGGGGCGTGATGGAAAACATCTCCGTGGCAAACACATTCGGGCTGTCCGCCTTCTCGTCATAGCGGAACAGATTCAGGTTAAAACGGGTGTCCCCCAGAATCACGGACCAGTTGAGCGGAGAACGCCCCCTGCCGAACGGCAGATAGCCGCTGTTGCCGTGAAAACCGTAGATGCCGTATTGAAAACAGTCCAGCACAGACTTTGGAATGAGCCTCTGCCAGCCCATCGAAATACCGATCTCAAACTCGTTCTCTCGCAAAAATTTCTGCGTCTTCTCATCCGTCAGGAAATAACTGTCCGCCTCATGTACCGGAATCCCGTATTTCTCCGTCAAAACAGACAGCCCCTTATACCCCGAAACCTGATTCTTCTTCGTCACCTCCGGGCTGATCGTAATAATCAGATCTACAGGACAGATTTCCTTCTGTATAAAATCCACAATATTCTCAGACGTATCCTTCACCCCAAACACGACAACCTTATATTTCATATTCGCCGCCCTCTCTTCCGTAACACATGATATTTATTTGAGATATTCCCTATACCAATCAATCGCCAGCCCAATTCCCTTCTCAAAATCATAGGAAGGATCATAGCCCAAAAGTTTCCTCGCCTTACTGATATCCGCGTTGGAATCCCGCACGTCGCCCGCCCTCGGCGGACCAAACTTCGGCTCCACCGAAACGCCCAGCGCCTGACAGAGCTGTTCGTACATGTCGATCAGATACAGCCGTCCCCCCGCGCCGATATTGAAAGCCTCTCCCGCCGCCTCACTGTCCGCCTTGCAGGCGCGCAGATTCGCCTCGATCACGTTGTCGATATAAGTAAAATCCCGGGACTGCCTGCCGTCCCCGTTGATGATGGGCGTCTCCCCGTGAAGAAGCTGTTTGATAAACTTCGGAATCACCGCCGCGTACATGCCGTCCGGATCCTGCCTGCGCCCGAATACGTTAAAATAGCGCAGACCGTAAGTGTCGAGCCCATACAGCTCCTTGTAGAGCCGTCCGTACTCCTCGTCCGTCTTCTTCGTCAGCGCATAAGGCGAAATCACTTTCCCCTCCTGCCCCTCTCTCTTCGGAAGCTCCGTGGAATCTCCGTAGACGGAGGAACTGGACGCGTAGACAAACTTTTTCACCCCGCTCTGTCTGGCGGCTTCCATCATGTTTAACGTGCCGCGGATATTGATCTCCTCATAGAGCAGCGGCATCTCGATACTTCTGGGCACGCTCCCCCATGCCGCCTGATTCATCACATAGCCGACGCCCTCGCACGCCCGCTTACATGTTTCCAGATCCCGTATATCTCCCTTGATAAAGGTAAAGTTCTCATTCTCCAAAAAGGGCTCGATATTCTCATATTTTCCCGTGGACAGATCGTCCAGACACCGCACGGTATGCCCCATACTAAGCAATGCTTCACAGAGATTCGAGCCGATAAAGCCCGCGCCTCCCGTCACGAGAAATACCGCTTCTTTTTCAAATGTAATGTCCTGATAGCTCATCTTTTACCTCCTCGTCAAAGCTGCCCTGCTTTACTGCAGCATGATCCTTCATTCGCTTTTCGTAACGATTCAACCCTCGGCTTCATAGTTACCGCTTTTCTTCCATAGCAGTTTATCTGCACACGCCTCTCTGACCGACAGGTACAGCGCGATATAAAACAGTGAAAAACCGTATATCATATAGCGCGACAGGCACATGATCGTAATTGACGTCGCGCAAACGTTCGCCACGATAAACAGTAACGCCGTTCCCATGACGACCGCCGCCTGAAACCGCTTCTTTACGAAAACCAGCCAGAGCGCCAGCCCCGCCGAAAGCAGATACAGAAAAAGCGCGGCAAAATTGATCAGCGGATGCACCACCGCGATACTTCTGACAAAACCGCCTCGGCACAACAGAATATAATCGTACAGCCACTGTCCGAAACAGGCGGGCAGAAGTTTCTTTATCATCTTTCCTGCCATCTCGTCGGACATACTGCTCTGCTCGTAGTAATCCACTTTTCCCAGACCGAAATAATATGCCGACAGCTCCGCTTCGAGTATGTCGAACTTCAAAATATCGTGGTTTGCCTCCAGATATGCCGCCCGCTCGTCAAAACTGTCCCCGGCGTACACATGGTTCAGCTTCTGTTCCATCGCCTTGCGGTAAAAACTGTCGAAAAACGCCTGCTCCAGATCGCCTTCCTCGAAAACCTCCCTGTCCTCCTCGTCGCAGGCGTATATCACATTGGTCAGCGTATTCACCTGCCCATAAGTATTGCCCATAAAATAGCCGGTAACGCCATAATTATACACATGAACCGTCAGATCCCGCAGGAGAAAGACGAGAATCACCGCTGACGCGCATATAAATAACGACCGATACCTTTTATTCAGTATCAGGCGAATCCCGAGAAGAAGCGCCCACAGCAGAATCGTAGTCATCATCTGCCCTCTGGTCATGGACAGCAGATATGCGAATAACAACGCAAATACGGTGTCGCGAACCTTCCCCTCAAACAGCATCCGCAAGAGAAAATACACGAATATGGTAAAGAGCGGGATGCACAGCGCCTCGCTCATTACCGAATTTTCCAGAAAAATACCGAGCGCCGATACATACCGCGTAATCAGATGCGGCAAAAGCTGTAATGCCGCAACCAGCAGCTCCTCCCACAGCCGAAGCCCGAAACGCCTCGCTAGGTACTCCGAAAGCGCCGTGATTCCAACAGCCATGAGTATTCCCTGCCCCGCCATCGCCGCGGTCAGATACCCCTCCCCGCAGACTGCCCGAAAAACGGCAAGATAAAGGGGATAGAGCGGTTCCCTGTGAATATGCATCGTGATGTATTGTTCGGAATCGTTGTAAACGCCGACCCCGCCGACTGCAAGCAGTCCCAGAAAAAAGGCGAGAAGCCCTGTGAGTAGACACAGAGCTCTCTTTTTGTCTCTATTCAATCCTACAATCTCCAATACAGAAAATCCTCTGTCAGATATTCTTTGCGGTTCAGTATACCCTTCAGATCCATCAGTACCTTCCTCTTATGCGCCGGGTTATAGAAAGAAGAGATCTTCTCCCTGTCAAGGCACAGGAACTGCTCATGCGCCACAGCGATAATCAGCGCGTCCACATCTTTGATGTCATCCATGGTCTTAAACTCGATCCCGTAGAGGCGCTTCGCCTCCCCCGCGTCAGCCGCCGGATCCACCACAATAGGCGCAATCCCGTATTCCCCCAGCTCCTTATAGATATCGATCACTTTCGTATTTCTCGTATCGGGGCAGTTCTCCTTAAAGGTAAAGCCCAGAATCGCCACCTTTGCGTGCTTGACCGGGATATTCGCCCGTATCAGATCTTTTACAAGACTCTCCGCCACATACTTGCCCATGTCGTCGTTGATCCGTCTGCCGGACAGGATAATCTGGGAGTGATACCCAAGCTCCTCCGCCTTATAAGTCAGATAGTAGGGATCCACGCCGATACAGTGACCGCCCACAAGACCCGGCATAAACGGCAGGAAGTTCCACTTCGTCCCCGCAGCCTCCAGCACCGCCTTGGTATCGATCCCCATCTTGTGGAAAATGATGGAAAGTTCATTCATAAACGCAATATTGATATCTCTCTGGCTGTTCTCAATGACCTTTGCCGCCTCCGCAACCTTGATGGATTCGGCGCGGTATACGCCTGCCTCCACCACCAGTTCATAGACCTTCGCGACAACGTCAAGGGTTTCCTCGTCCATACCCGACACGATTTTCGTGATCGTCTCCAGCCTATGTACTTTATCGCCCGGATTAATTCGCTCGGGGGAGTACCCAATCTTGAAATCCACGCCGCACTTTAAACCGGACTCCCGCTCCAAAATCGGCACGCAGATATCTTCCGTCACGCCGGGGTACACCGTAGACTCAAACACCACCACAGAGCCTTTCGTCAAATTCTGCCCCAGAATGCGGCTTGCCCCCTCCACTGGGGAAAGATCCGGCGTGTGGTCGTCATTGACCGGCGTCGGCACCGCCACAATATGAAACTTCGCCTCTTTCAGCCTTGTGGGATCAGCCGTGAAATCCACCTCCGTATTGCGGATCACCTCGTCGCCCACCTCGTTCGTGGGATCGACGCCGCTCTTGTACAGGTTGATCTTCTCCTCGTTTAAGTCAAAGCCCACCACCTTAATCTTTCTGGCGAACGCCACCGCAATCGGCATGCCCACATAGCCAAGACCCACCAACGAAAGTTTCTCCTCACCGCTCACCAATTTTTCATATAAATCCATCTGCTGCCTCCATCTCCGATTTCGCACATCGGCTTTTTTATGATAGTCCTTTTTCTTTTTCCCGTTTCTGCACTGTTACTGTCTGCCTTCCGGCTCGCGCCCAAGAATCTGCCCGACCTCATCCATATATGCCGCCGTCACCATCTTCCGGTCAAATTCCCGCTCCATCTTTTCCCTGCCGCGCCGCCCCATTGCAGCACGCTCCTCTCCGGAAAGGGAAAGAAATTTTTTCATGGCGTCTATCAGCTCTTCCGGCTTGCCCGGCGTAAATCCAAAGCCCGTCACACCCTCCTCAAAAGCCTCCATACAGCCGCTGATATTTGATGCGATAACCGGTCTGCCCGTAGCCGCGCCCTCAATCAACGCATTGGACATGCCCTCATGGAAGGAGGCAACCACAATGGCGTCCGCCGCCGCCAGATACTCGTGTACCTGCGTATGGAAGCCAATCTGCCGGATCACGCCTTCTTTCTCCAAATCATCCAGAAGCTCTTCATAATCCTCATCACAGTAACCCATGATATCGAAAAATACCCGGTCGCTATGTAAGCGCTTCGCCGCCTCGACATACTCAAGGATGCCGCGCTCCTTCATCACTCTGCCCACAAAGAGGAAATGCGTTTCCTCCCTCTCAGGATACGGCTCATACGTGTGTTTTTCCAGACTCACACCAGATCCCATGACCATCCGCGTCTTTTTCGCCGTGATGCCCATATTCTGAAAAATGCTTCTGTTCTCCTCGTTCTGGAAGAACACACACGCCGCCCGTTTCAAGCCGGCGCGGTACATCCCGACAATCAGCTTAAGCAGTACGCCTGTCCTGTCAAACGCACCCCCAAGCCCCGTGATCGTGGCGATATAGGGAATCTTTTTCATCCCCGCCGCAAATCCGCCGTAAATATTCGGCTTGATCGTGTAGGTCGCCACCAGCGAAGGCTGCAGATCCTTCATTATTTTACCGTAAGCGCGGTATAACTTCAAGTCCTCCAGCGGATTGATACCTCTGCGGTTGATGGGCGTTTTCACAATATGGCAGCCCATCTCCACAAGTTCCTTCTCCTTCACGTCGTCCGGCATACTCACCCAGACCTCGTATTTCGCGCAGAGCGCCTCCACAAATTCCCCCCGGAAGTCACACAGACCGCCGGAAGAGTTTATCAAAATAAGAACTTTTTTCATCAAACTTCCCATCCCTGCACTTTCTTTCACCAATCTTATCTATGGCACAATCTCCTCTCCCACCATATCCCGTATCATCACCTCATTAAACTTCATCATACAGATCCCTTCTCTGTACGCACCGATCCGCACCTCGTTCTCCTGCCCGGACAGGTTTCGCGCCACCGCGGCTGCCATATTCACTCCGCAGCCGTATGCGTGGGGATAACCGCCGCCGAAGCGGGGATTGACCTCGGAAATATAATAAACGCCGCCAATCTCAAAAATATCAATGTCTATCATACCGCGGAAACCGCATTTCTCCGCGAAATCCCGGATCAGGGCAAACAGTTTTTCGTCCTTGAAGGAGACCGACTTGTCCGTCTCGCCCGCCCGCATCTTTATCTTCTTTTTTACGAAGATATCTGTGCATTTCCCGGAGAGCATGTCCACATACACGTCCGCGCCATACTCTGTGCCGTCCATGTACTCCTGAATCATCAGGTCGTCGTAAAGGTCGCAGAGCACCTCAATCTCCTTTTTGCTCCCAACCTTGTTGATATGGATGCTGGCGCTGCCCCGCACCGGCTTCACAAAGACCGGATAGGAGATCTCCCCGGCTTCTTCCGCCTTGTAGAAGGATTCCTTGTCCGCATAGCACTTCGCCGTCGGAATCTGCATTTTCGTCAGCATCTCAAACATCCGGTACTTGTCAAAGCACGTCTCCACCAGATCATAATCAGACACGATGGGCGTCGTCCCCACCGCCAGAAACCGCTCGCGCTCCTTTGCGAGAAGGGAGAGCTCCGGGTCAATCAGCGAGAAAACACCTGTTATTTTTTCTTTTTCACAGATACCCAGCACCACATCCAGATAGTCCGGCGCGGTGATTCTCGGCACCAGATAAAAGGCGTCCGCCTCGTACACCGCAGGCGCCAGATTCGAGCAGTCGGTTGCAACCACCCTGCCTTTATCCGTAAGTTCCTTCTTAAAATACTGCACCACCTTATCGCGGGTGCCCGCGCTCAGGATCAGAATATTCATGTCCGCCCTTCTTTCTTATCCAATCATAAGTTTTGCCGCTCTAAAAAGTCGAAATACAGGGGTGTACCGCCCGTGTGGATAAACAGGATATTCCTGCCCCGCAGCCCGTGTGCCGCTGCATACCGCCTCATCCCGTAAAACGCCTTCCCCACATAGGTTGTGTCCATCGGTATGCCGTCGCTCTTCATCACTTCCTCTATGGTCTGCGCTACCTCCGGCGTGTACTTCCCATACCCGCCCATGCAGTATTCGTCCGTGAAGATAAGCTCCTCATCCCGGTAGAGTTCCGCATAGCGCGCGCCCAGATAATCCTCTATGCTCTGTCTGACCACTTCCCTGCCGCGCTCCTCGTTTCTCGCTATGCTGACGCCAACGATCTTTAGCCCGTCTGCAGGCTTTCCCTTCTCTCTCTTTTCCGCGTCAGCAAGCAGCTTTCCGCTGACCAGCCCCGCCTGCGTCGTTCCCGTGCCCGAGGCGTGAAAAATATAGTCAAAGGAAATCCCTGCCTGCTCTTCGTAGGCGGCGATCTCCCTGTAGGTATTGACACAGGCGCGCGTGCCGGGATTGCCGTGTCCCCCGCCCATGATAAAATAGGGATTCCGCCCCGCCTGCCTGAACGCCTCCATGCGGCGGTCAATCGTCCCCGACACTTCCGTCACCGGACAGGTCTCGACCGTAGCTCCGAAATCCTCCACCAGCCTTGTGTTGTAGAGTCTCTCTCTGTTTTCCTCGGGGGAGATAATGTGACAGGCGATGCCCATAGATGCCACCATGTTCGCGATGATCCGGCAGTGGTTGGAGCTGTTGCTGCCATAGGTCATCACGACGTCCGCCCCGCATGCCCTGATCTCTTTATAAAACTCCGCCGCCTTGCGCGCCTTATTGCCCCCAAAGCTGAACGGAATCATATCCTCTCTCTTGATATAATACTGATTTTCCCCGTAACCGCCTGACATTTTCACGATCGGCGTGGGAGAAATCCCCTGCTCAAACAGCATAATCTGTCTCATTCTGCCTTTTCCCCGTTCTTCTCACGTTGTTCTCGGCGATACACGTCAAAATCCGCCACCGTCTGGTCCGCGCCGGAGAGCGTGCCGGAACGCTTCAACACTTTTCCCACCGTCATGCCGATAATTTTCAGGTCAAGTCCGAAACTTATATGGTTTACATAATCTAAGTCGTATCGAAAGCGGTCTTCCCAGCCCAGTGCATTTCTTCCGTTCACCTGCGCAAGCCCCGTCAGTCCCGGTCGCACATCATGGCGGTGGCGCTCCTCCTCCGTGTAATAGGGCAGATAGCGCACAAGAAGCGGGCGCGGTCCGATCAGACTCATGTCGCCCTTTAAAATATTGAACAGCTCCGGCAGTTCATCGAGACTGGTAGAACGCAAAAGCTTGCCAAACCTCGTAAGCCGCACTTCATCCGGGAGCAGATTCCCCTCCGCATCTTTCTCATCCGTCATAGAACGAAACTTATACAGCTTGAAAATCTTCTCATGCCTGCCCGGACGCTCCTGATGAAACAGAACCGGACTTCCCAGTTTCACTCGCACCAGCGCCGCCAGAACGAGCAAAACGGGGCTTAAAACGACAATACCGCACAGGGACAGCAGAAAATCCAGACATCTCTTAAAGCATTTCCCATACATATATTGTACCTCCCTGACGGCGTTTTATCATTCTAAAAAGCTTTCGGTTATTATAGCATATCTAAAATAAATTGTCTCCCCGCTCCTATGAAATTATCATTACAATTAGCACCTACGCCGGATTTTATATCAATTTTCAATTATTCATCATGAATGGTAACAAATTATGATAACGCCATGTCACATTTTCCCAAAATCACATTGCTTTACATGCGCATAGGCTGTATAATATTTACAACAACATGATAATTCCTCAGGGGAAAATTGTGCAAAAAATAATTGTATCGTGACAAGGAGGTACTCACATGAAGGAACTGATCAAGATTCACTCCAAAAGCCATCCCAACATTGAATTAAAAGCAATCCACGGGCATTTTGTAACCCCCAACTCCCATATCAATTACTTTTTGGATATGACCACGATGAAGACAAGATTGAGCGAAGCGTCCACTGCCGCCAAAGAACTGAGCAGACAGATCATGCTGTCCACTGTGGTAGATACGATCGTCTGTATTGACGGCTGTGAGATCATCGGCGCATTTTTGGCGGAGGAACTGACAAGAGCCGGCGTCTATTCCCGCAACGCGCACCAGACAATCTACATTGTCACTCCCGAGTATTCCACATCCGGACAGATGCTGTTCCGCGACAACTATCTGCCCATGATCAAGGATAAGAATATACTGCTTCTTCTTGCAAGTGCAACCACGGGGCGCACCGTCACCAAAGCGGTACAGACCCTGAGCTACTACGGCGCGACTATCAGCGGCGTGAGCGCGATTTTCAGCGCGGCAAACGCTGTGACAGGCATTCCGATCAACGCGCTGTTCACCACATCGGACATTCCCGAGTACAAGACCTACCACTCGGAGGAATGCGCATTGTGTAAGGACAAACAGCCCATTGACGCGTTTGCGAACGCGTTCGGCTACTCTGCAATATAGTAAAACGCGACAGAAAATGCATTTAAAAGGCGTCCCGCCGTGTGATGGGGCGCCTTTTTTGCCTACTTTTCTTCCCGCTCCTCCATCAAAAATCGAATCACATTCTTATGGATGATCCCGTCCCTCGAGAAATCAAATTTATCCATAGAAAGCACATATTTCGGATAATTGTCCGCAATCGACGAAAACGCGCCAAACTCCCTGTCCACCACCGGCTGCTCCGCCAGATAGTATGCCACCTGATAGTACTCCTTTTTATCGCCCTTTATCGCTACAAAATCCACTACCCCGTTCGGTATTTTCCCGACGTACACCTCATAATCCCGGTTCCTGAGCTCATTGTACACGACATTCTCAAGTAGAGCTTCCATTTCCAGCTTGTAACCGCTGTTATGAATCCGCCCCAGCCCCAGATCCGTCAGAAAATATTTATCCAGCGTCGTGAGAAGCTGCTTTCCGCGAATGTCATACCGCTGCGCCTTGCTGACGATCAGGGATGTCTGGATATGGTCAAGGTAATTGTACAGCGTCTGCGCGCTGACCACGCGTTCCACGCTCTTAAAGTAATTCAAAATTCCCTTCGCCGAAAAGGTCTGGGACGGATTCAACATCAAGTATTCCATAATGCGGTTGATCAAGTCCACTTCTTTCGCTCCGGTTCTCTGCACAATATCCCGCAGGACAATGGAATTGTACAGATCCTGCAAAAAAGTCCGCGTCTCCGTCTCTCCCGTCATAGCAAACCGCTGCGGCATCCCGCCCCAGTTCATGTACTCAATCAGATCCTCATCGGACGGCTCTTGTATCTGCCTGATCTCACAGTATTCGACAAAGGAGAAGGGCGTCACCCGGAAGCTCACATACCGCCCTGACAATAAAGTCGCCAGTTCCCCCGACAGCAGTTTTCCGTTGGAGCCGGTAATAAAAATGCTCACATCCCATGTGGCACGGAAAGAGTTGACAACGCGCTCAAATTCCTTTACCATCTGGATTTCATCAAAAAAGAGATAATACTTCTTCTCGTTTTTCCTCTGTTCACAGACATAACGATAAAGCTGTCCTGCGTCCACGATATCCGAATACTGAAAATCCTCGAAATTCATATAGATAATCTGTGATTCCTCAACACCGTCTTCTTTCAGTTCTTCCATGATCTGCCGCAAAATCACCGATTTCCCCGAACGCCGCAAACCAATCAGCACTTTGATCAATTCGCTCTCATAAAAGGGTCTTATCCTATTTAAAATTTGTTCCCGGCTAACCATAGCAATCCTCCATCGCAAATATTCTGTCTACAGTATAACCCACATCTATATATTTATAATAGAATAATTCGCAAAAAAGTAAAGTTATTTTGATGCATCAAAATAACTTTATCTTTTCGGTCAATTATTTCTGTTTATATTACTATCCGTATTGCCTATCTTACATCCTTATACAGCGCATAGTAATCCGCTTCCATATTATCCGCATACTTCCCATAAAACTGCTTCGCGTCATCCAGCGCCTTATTATAAATCCTGTTCCCCAGCATCTCCTGAAAAAAGTCAAGAATCCGTCCTGTTCCGATCACGCCAAGCTCCAAATCATGCTCCTCCTTAAAGAACGCCGCAATCTCGTCGCACATCCTTGCTTTATCCTTATCCTCAAATATGCCCGTCATTTCAACTCCTTTCGCACAGCGAATCCGGCACTGCACTGATACGGATACCTACCCCATTTTGTTTCAGAACAGCTCCCTCACCGTCCAGATGATCGCCTCCATCTCCTCGTCCGTGTTTTTAATATCGCTGGGCAGGCACAGCCCTCTTGTGAAAACATCCTCACCTACGCTGCTACCGTCCTCATTGTGGGCGAAAAAGTCACATGCCGCAAAGACAGGCTGCATATGCATGGGTTTCCAGATCGGTCTGCACTCCGCATTCACTTTCTCCTCGAGCGCATCCATAACCATATCCGGCGTCACCCCAGAGTCCGCGGCAATCGCCATGCCGGAGAGCCAGTTATTGGCATCCCCGTCAGGATTCATGGGATTCATCTGTATAGCGGGAATATCGGCAAATGCCTCGCAGTACCTCCGATAAATCTCCTTCTTTTTTGCCTTATGTTCCTCCAAATGCAGAAGCTGTCCCCGTCCGATTCCCGCCGTCACATTGCTCATGCGGTAGTTGTAACCGATCTGCGAGTGCTGATAGTGCCTTGCCGGATCTCTCGCCTGCGTTGCCAAGAAAGTGACCTTCTTCGCCGCATCCTCATCGGCTGACACAAACATCCCGCCTCCCGATGTGGTGATAATTTTATTGCCGTTAAAGGAATAGATCCCGTATTTCCCGAAAGTGCCAGTGTGCCGTCCCTTGTAGGTGCTGGCAAGGGACTCCGCCGCATCCTCTATCATCGGCGTACCGTGCGCCTCACAGATTTCCATGATCTCGTCAAGCTTGGCTGGCGTGCCGTACAGATGTACGCAGATTACCGCCTTGGGATTCGGATATTTTTCGTAGGCGCGCTTCAGAGCCTCGGGCGACATATTCCATGTATCCGGCTCCGCATCGATAAACACGGGTGTGCCGTTCTCATATACGATCGGGTTGCAGGACGCGGAAAAGGTCAGATCCGATACGAACACCACATCCCCCTGCTTTACGCCCAAGAGCCGCAGCGCTATATGAATTGCCGCCGTTCCTGAAGAAAGCGCCGCCGCGTGACCGCAGCCCGTATACGCCGCAATCTCTTTTTCAAACGCCGTTACGTTCGGTCCCAGAGGCGCCACCCAGTTTGTATCAAACGCCTCCTGCACAAATCTCTGCTCATCCCCGTGCATGGTGGGGGAAGAGAGGTAAATTCTCTTTTTCTCCACAGTTTACACCCCTTTTCTGTCTGCGTAGTGATATGTCGGTACAATCTTTTTGATCAAAGGTCTGATATCCGAGTTCTCGATCTGGCACTCGTCCTTCAGCTCCTTCAACTGCGTGAAAAATACATGCTCGTCCACCTCAATCGGCTTTCCGATATGAATCATGCGGTTAGCCGTGTCCTTCATGCCCTCCTCGTCCATCAGAAGCTCCTCGTAGAGCTTTTCTCCGGGACGTAAACCCGTAAACTCAATCTTGATATCCTCACCCACGCGATAGCCCGAGAGCTTTATCAGATTCTCCGCCAGTGAGAGGATCTTGACGGGTTCACCCATATCCAGCACAAAAATTTCCCCGCCCTTCGCGTATGCGCCCGCCTGCAGGACAAGCGACACCGCCTCGGGTATGGTCATAAAATAACGTATGATATCCGGATGGGTTACCGTGACCGGACCACCCGCCGCAATCTGTTTGCGGAAAAGCGGTATCACGCTGCCGTTGCTGCCGAGCACATTGCCGAAGCGCACCGCCACAAACTCTGTCTCATAGTGCTTGTCAAAGGTCTGAATGATCATCTCACAGATACGCTTGCTGGCGCCCATGATATTCGTGGGATTCACCGCCTTGTCGGTGGAGATCATGACAAACCGCTGCACCCCGCTCATTGCCGCCGCCTGCGCGGTCTTGAAGGTGCCGAAAACATTGTTCTTGATCGCCTCGGTGGGGCTGTCCTCCATCAAGGGCACATGCTTGTGCGCCGCCGCATGATATACGATATCAGGTTCATATTTAGAGAAAATATAGTTCATTCGATTGGTGTTTCGCACGGAGGCGATAAGCACCATCAGATTCAGCTCCGGGTATTTCTGTTTCAGTTCCTGCTGCACGTCATAGACCGAGTTCTCGTAAATATCCACAATCACGAGCTGTTTCGGTCTGTGGGTCGCAATCTGCCTGCAAAGCTCGCTGCCTATGGAACCGCCGCCACCCGTGACAAGCACCACCTTCCCCTGCACATAGCCGAGAATGGAATCCATATCGACGCTGACCGGATCCCTGCCGAGCAGGTCTTCCAGCTCCACATCCCGAAGCTTACTCACATTGACCTCGCCGTTCACAAGCTGGTACATACCGGGAAGGGAACGCAGCTTACAGTTCGTATCCTTACAGATTTCAAGGATTTCCCGAATCTCCGTCCTCGGAGCGGAGGGCATCGCCACGATAATCTCGTCCACGTCATAGACGTCCGCGCACTCCACAATCTTGTCGCGCCCGCCGACAACCTTGATGCCCTGAATGTATCTCCCCCATTTTCCCTTGTCGTCGTCGATAATACATTTGATGACCATGGTAGAAAAATTGCTGTTGACAATCTCTTTGATAATCAGGTTCGCCGCCTCACCGGCGCCGATCACCATCACTGAAATCCGGTTCTTCTTATTCTGCTGCTTATGCTTTAATCCGCGGAAAAACCGGTAGGAAAAACGGCTCGCAAAGATGCAGACCACCAGAACCGCCATATAGGCGGGGTAGTAACTCCTCGGCACCGCCCGGGTTGTCACCTTGAAAAACTGCAGTCCGACCGCTCCCGCCAGCATGGACAGCACGCAGCCCACCACGATATTTTGCAGCTCCGTCTCCCCCGCAAAAGCCCACAAACTGTTATAGAGGCGCACCAGATAAAAAATTCCAATCGTTATCAAAATGTTGATCGGCAAAAACTGTTCAATCGGCTGCATGAAGTGTCTCGGAATTTCATCCAGATGAAAATCATAGCGCCACAGAATCGCCACATAGCTTGCAAGGACAATGCTGATAATATCGTATATAATCAGACATGTCCGTCTGTAAAACAGTTTTGCGTTAAAAGGTTTTCTCGTTTTTTCCATATTAGTATCCGTTTTAAGATTCTTCCTTTCGTATATCCACAAGCAGCGGCGCTATCACAAGAAGCAGGCAGTACGCGATGGGACAGCAGGGATGGAAAATCCACTCCGACAACCCGGCAACAGCAAAGAGAAGCAGCAGCGCAAGCGGAAACAGCGCGCACTCCCTGTCCTCCCTGTGCCTCCGATAATAGAAAACTGCCTGCACAAGCGTCCCGATTCCCAAAAGAAGGAACACGCAGCCCACAAAGATGCCGTGGTCATACGCCACCTGCAAGTATATGTTATGCGCATGCGCCAGATAATTGCCGTCCGGCTCCATAACGCCCATATCGTCATGCCCCGTATTGTTTAATCTCTCATAATAGCGTGCAAATATATACAACCTGCCATTTGTAAAGGACTCTTCTTTCTCAGCCTCCGCGGCAGCCGCCATATCTTCTGAGGAAGCCAGCAGGATTCTGCCCCCGTTTTCCAGATAGGGACTTCGATACTCCGACTCCCCGTCCGCTTTGCTGAAAAACAGAAAAGCGTTCAGACATTTCTCCTCGGGAATGCCAAGCACCTTGAGCTGAAAAGTCTGGATGAAGCGTTCCACCGTGATATAGTAGTAGGAGTCCATATCCCTGCCGTGCACCAGTTCCGGTGGGAACTCTTCGATCTCATGCGCCTCAATATCCGCCGCCACGGCTGGAACCGTTCTCTGCGCCGTAAACATCATGGGAAAACTTATGATAACGGAAAGCGCCATCAGCCCCACGCCCCGCAGGAAACGCCCCCACTTTTCCCTGGCGGAAAGCGTCTTCCCGGAAAAAAACGCAACGGGAATCACTACAACCGCCGTCACAAAGACAGCGAGATACCCGGTTCTCGACAGGGTAAACAGCAGATACATGGCTGATGTGCCAAGCACCGCCAGTTCTTTATAGGTCCCCGCCAGAGAAGGCTTGCGTCCGTATGCGTCCAAAAATTTGACAAGCGCCGCACACACCACCAGAGCCAGATATACGGCGGAAATCGTCACCGTGTGGAAATGGAAGGGATAGCGGTAGTACCGAAAATACATATAAGGTCTGTGCAACAGGCAGTAGCCCACCGTCAAAACAAAATGAAGCAAAATACCGTTTACTATATTGTGCAGCAAAACCGTCCGTTTTACACCCGAAGCCATCCGCAGATAATAAAGCGTAAAACAGCAGACGAGAAAGATCGGCCATCCTCTCGTGTTCCGGTAAAGGATCAGCAAAGTGAAAAAACCGCCCACAAGTATACCATACGGTATGGAAATTCGTTTTATTTTCCTCGCAAAAAGCAGTTTCAAGGTATTCAGTATCACAACCCCCGCGAATACCCCCGCCCAGACCGTCAGCTTAAGCGCCTTCAGATCAAGCTCCGACGGTTCCGCAAGTCCCGCCTCCACGCTCTTATCCACCAGAACAGCCAGCGCGTCCTGGTAATACATCGGCGCAATCACCGCAGCCACCACGCCGTAAAGCAAATTGCTCCAGCAGAAAAGCTCTTTCTTCCGATAAGTCACAATCACGGCAAGTGCGAAGAAAATAAGCACCTGCCTGTACGCCACCGTGTGATGGATTTCATACAGCGCGTTCATATAATTGCAGCATCCCCAGATCGCCCCGGCAAACATGAAAGACTGCAGGTCATCCCGCCACCGCTCCCGGATCACCGCAAGCACCGTCCTGTCCGAGGCAAGCCCGGTTCTGTCATGATTCACCGCATAGAGCGCCGCCACTGCCGCAAAGACAACCCCCGTCTCATAAAAGAGAATGGAATAGATATCTGTCGTAAAGAGGCGGCACGGTCCGATCGCCACAGCCGCCGCCACTGCCGCCGCCACAATGACGGGATTCAGGACAAAGCGCATGGCGCGCTCCACCGTGAGCAGGGTGTTCCGCTCGGGATATCTCTTATAATAAAGCGCGGTAAGGCAGGAAACAAGCACGCCTGCAAGCAGAAATGAGGCGAACAGAACAAGCGTCTTTCCCTTACGCAGAGGCACCTCGTACACATAGTCCGCAACCATACACTGCTCCGTGTCCTCCACGTCGCCGTAATAGAGCGCGCCTATATAAATATTGATATTGTCCCCCGTATTGTCGGCATAAGCAACGCGAAAGGCGGACTCCACCCCTTGCAGTAAAAAGTAGTAGTCCCGTCCCACTTCCGTGTCGATATTTACCTGTACCTTGAGATAACCGGGAAATGTCTCCATATCCCCGGTATCGATCACCTGCTGCATCAGCGTCTGCATGGAGGCATCCCGAACCGCGAAATTAAGTTTCTCACCCTCCACTCTGTCCGCCAGATAGATCTCAATTTCCTTCAGCCTGTCATACTGGGCGATAAATCTCTGCTGTACCACATAATCCGCGGTAATCTCCTCGGAGACCACCGTCTGCTGCCTGCTGCTTGCGGCGCGCACGTCCTCGTGGATCAGACGAAACGGCCAGAGAACGAGCGCCGCGCAGACCGCCAGTATCCAGACTGTGCCGCAGATAGCCTGTTTTTTATTTAAGATTCGATTCATAGCTTTCCTCTTAATTTATCCCATTTATCCCGTAGTTTACCACGTTTGGGATGTTTTTACAAATCAAGCCCTTTTGCCTCGTCACAGCCCAGAATGATATTCATGCACTGGATGGCGGCGCCGGACGCGCCTTTTCCCAGATTGTCAAACTGGGATGACAATACAATGCGCTCTTCATTCCCTGTTGCGTAAATTTTCAGCCCGTCCCAGCCGGACAAACCGTTCCCCGCCAGAAAGCCGCTCGCCGCAGTCTCGTCATCCGCGGCGCTCACCTTGATGAACTGCTTGTCCTTATAATAATCCGCATAATACTGCCGCAGCGATTCCGGCGTCTCCCTCTTTGCCAGCATATCCGCATACAACTGTACGGAAACTACCATGCCGCTGTAATAGTCGTCGATGATCGGGGAAAATAAGGGCGTGCGCGCAAGCCCCGTGATTTTCTGCATCTCCTTCAAGTGCTTGTGCTGCTGCGTCAGCGCGTACTCTCTTCCCGAGGACAGCTCTCTCGGTCGGTCCGCATCCCCATAAGCCGCTATAGCTTTCTTCCCCGCTCCGCTGTAACCCGAAATGGCGAAGCTGCTTACCGGATAGTCTCTCTGAAGAATCCCCTCCGCAATCAGCGGATAGACGAGGGAGATAAAGCCGGTGGCATAGCATCCCGGCACCGCGATCCGCTTCCCCTGCGCGATGGCGGTTTTATGTGCCTCCGACAGTTCAGGAAAGCCATACGCCCACCCCTCTTTCGTCCGATGCGCCGTGGACGTGTCAATAATCACTGCATTTTCGCCTTCCGCCAGAGCGACGGACTCTCTCGCCGCCTCGTCCGGCAGGCACAGAAAAGTGATGTCCGACTCGTGGATCAGTCTCTTTCTCTCCGCCGGGTCTTTTCTCAGATCCGGGCTGATGTGCAGCAGTTCTATATCGTCACGTTTCTGAAAACGCTCGTTGATCCGTAACCCTGTGGTCCCCTCGCTCCCGTCGATAAACACCTTTGTCTTCATAATAATAAGTTTCCTTCCATCATTCATTTTCAGTCAATTGTACACCGTTTCTCACTGTGTATCAATATTTTTCGCATCTCCACTGAACCCCATCTGCGCGATCGCCAGAAACAGCGGCAGGCAGTACCAGAAAAACAGCACATACCGTGGCAGATAAGTCGGTCCGAGCAATACCGTCAGCCATAGGAGGAAAATCGGCAAAAAAGGATACAGCAATTCATATCGTCTGTTATTTAATAGCCATGCAAACAAAAACGCATACAGCCAGAACATGGCGCCCGGAGAAAACAGCCATGAAACCACAGGTATTTTCTCTTTCCAGACCTCCAGCGAAAGCTTGCGGTACACCTCGTCAAGCCAAGGGATTTTGCTCTCCCTGACCCCCGGCTGCTCCACCTCGTAGCCGAAATAGGAGTTGTCCTTGTAGGTAAAGGTGAAAACCGTGTTCCCTCCGTACACATTGATAATCGTGTCGGGATACCAGAATCCGTACGAGGTCATAAACCATGCGTTCAGATAGATCAAGGGCTTTTTCATGCCGACGCGCAGCCAGAGTTTCGCATACCTCCCTTTATCTTTCGCAAACGTTTCATTGTCAAAGCGGTATTTCACCGGGTCGGAAAGCCGCGGCGTATACAGGGAAAGCGCCTCCTCATCCAGCACCTCGTAGAGAATTTCCCGGTTCTCCCCGGAAAACGCTAGCGGCACATAGTTGTAAGTTCTCGCCAGCTGCTGGATCGGCACGGTCAAAAGCTCCTGATACTCGGAGTCGTCCGCGTGGAGTGCGGTTTTAAGCCCGCCGTTTATGAGAAGACATCCCGCCACCGCACAGAGCGACAGAAAAAACAGCCGCCCCCGCCTCTTTTTCTGCAGAAAGAGCAGCAGCGGTATCATCACGAGAAAGGCGTAAAAGCCGTTGTTGCGAAGAATCATCATGCCCGTCCCGGCGAATACAAAGAGAACCTGCCAACCCTTTTTCTCAAAAAATTCCTCCCCCGCACCCATCTCCAAAAGGCAGACGAGCAAAAGCAGCAGCGCCAGCGTAAACAGCGCGTCCTTCGCGGAACAGAGGGTAAACATCACCACCGTGGGAAACAGCCCCAGCCATACAATGCCGAGCATCCGCACCGCGCGGGACACCTTTTTTTTTCGCAGATACGCGAAAAGAAAAGTAAAAACACCTGCCGCTGCCGCCATCTGCAAAACCGTATAGCAGGCAATACCCAGATTGTAGGAGTCCGTCAGTTTGTGGACGCCGCAGATAATGCCGCCAAGGAGCAGTACATGCACGAGGGGATGGTGAGTGGAAAATGTCCGTGTCGCCACCTGTATATATTCATCCTGCGCATCGTACACGAAAAACCCCGGGTATACCGCCAAAAACACGGGCAGCCAGCACAGAATCAGAAAAAGAAAGGAAAGGACGTCCGCGTACCCGTCCGCCCTTTCAATAACATTAGTTATTTTTATAGAGAGTCTCCTGCCCTCTTTTTGCTCCCTCTTCCCCAGCGAATCAAAAAACCGCCACAAAAGCAGTATAAATCCCGTAAAAATAGCGGTAAACGCCGCCAGCTGCAGCCAGAGCGTGATATCCTTTACATCCACATTCTCCACGTTGTCCAGCCGCGCGCCGAACAGGATCGCCGCCGAGAACAGAAAGGAAAAAACGCCGGCAATCAGGCGGCTTCTGTTTTCGTTCCGTTTTTTATCGCTCCGCATCTCTCTCATCCACACACTCTCTGATCACATACTGCGGCGAATTGTTCATGGAAATATAAATCCGCCCGATATACTCGCCGATAATTCCCAACATCAGCAAAATCAACCCGCAGAAAAATACGATTGACGCCATCAACGCACTGAACCCCACTGGAACAGCCGGGTTTAAAAACTTTTTTACCACCGTATAGATACCGTAAAGAAATCCCGCGCAGGCGGAAACCACGCCAATCACCGTTGCAATCCGCAAAGGTTTTACACTGAAAGCCGTGAATCCGTTAAACCAAAGCCCGAGAAGCTTTCCGATGGTGTAGCCCGAAGTCCCGATCTCGCGCTCCCTGTGCGTCACCTCCACATTCGCGATTTTTTTTGTGGTGCGGAGCACCAGCCCGATCACATAGGGATAGGGATTTTCATAGCGGATCAATTCCTGCGCGACAAACCGCCTCATGGCAAAATAGCTGGAAACATAAAGTTCCTTCGGCTTTCCCAGCATGATCCGGGTCATCAGTTCATTTACCCTGCTTCCAAAATTGCGGAAAAAGGAATGCCGCTTATGCGTATATTTTGCATAGACCACGTCATAGCCTTCCTCCAGTTTTGCAAGCAGTTTTCCTGCCTCGTCCGCAGGTGTCTGCCCGTCGTCGTCCAGGCAGACCACCACGTCGCCGCGTGCCTGCCGAAATCCTGCCATAAGCGCCGCGTGCTGCCCGAAATTTCTCGCAAGGTTCACACCGCAAATATCTTTCCGCCCCTCACACAGCCGGCGGATCACGTCAAAGGTATCGTCCGGCGAAGCGTCGTTCACAACCACGATCTCATACGCATACCCGGACAATTTCTTCATCGCCGCATCAATCTCTTTCACCACCCTGCCGATCGTCTGTGCCGACCGGTAGCAGGGAATCACAAAACTGACCAGTTGCTTCATATTTACTCCATTCCGAGGTGTTTCGAGCTCTCCCACGCGCCGCGCGCCGCCTCCATAAAGAACACCTCTCGTTTCCCCTGTTCCAGATTGACGGTTTCCCGTCTGTCTTCTATCATCCGGAAACCTGCTTTTTCATAGCTTTTCCTTGCTCTTGTATTATCCTCCAGCAAACGCAGAAAAATTTTCTGCAATTCCAGTTTCTCAAATCCGTACGCCAGCATCAGTTTTGCCGCCGCTGTGCCGTACCCTCTGCCGAGCGCTTCCTCCTCGCCGATAAATACGCCGTACTCGGCGGTTTTTTTCTCCCTGTCAATATCCCGCAGGTAGACGCTGCCGATTTCCCAATCATCCACACAGATAATGAACTGCGCCACATGCCCCGGCTCCACCTGCTCTCTGAGCCATGCCATATGCCCTTCTTCCGTAAAAGGCTTCTGGTAGATAAAATTTTTCCTCACAAATTCTTTGTTCCGCCACGCCACGATCTTCGCCGTGTCTGCCGCTGTGATCGGCCGCAGATATATTTTCTCCACACTCATATGCCGCTCTCCACACGCAGTATCAACAATTCCGTTTACCACTCCCATTTTGTCTCCCGCAGATACTGCCCGTCCTTTGAGATCGGAATCACTTGATACACGCCATAGTTTTCATTGATCCTGCCATACTCTTCGATATAGACGTCCAATCCCTGTTCCGCGTAGGGAACTTCCATCCATGTAAGCCCTCTCCAACTTATCTCCTCGTCCGACATGATAAAGCCCGCCTTTCCTTCCGCGAGGGCGTCCGCCGCGTTTTCTATGCCGAAAGCCGCCAGCTTTTTTTGATACAGCGGGCTCTTGCACATCCAGCCCCCTGCAATGTCATAGTTTGCAGCCGCGTTGTCCCTGCGCTCCAAAAGTTTCCCCGAAAAGGCAACGGTGGAGTACACGTCCTCAAAATAGAACGTATCCGGATGTGCCCTGCAATAAGCGTCTATCGCCTCCCAATCCCTGTTAATCTCCTGCCGTCTTGCCTGATCGACGCGCACCGCAGGGAAACCCTTCCACAGCCCCCACAGACAAAGAAAAAAAAGCGCCACGCCCGCAATGGGCAAAATACTTTGAGCTGTCTTAAATCCAATGGACCGAGTCCCCGAAACCGACGGTTTCGTTAAAGATACCGCAAAAGGCGCCGGAGAATCTACCCTTTCCGGCATATTTCCCACAAAGTACATCCCCCGTTGCAGGCATTGCAAAAAGACGCCCGCCAGCAGGCAAAACTCCACCAAATAGAGGGGGTGGGTAATCCGCTCGGGATCTCGCCCCCGCATGAGAACGAACATCCACAGCCCGCTTCTCACCACAAGGATCAGGAAAAGATGTACCGCCGCGGCAAGCAGGTTCCGCACATCCTTCCACATTAAAATAACAATCGCTATTATATTTATCCCATACCCCAGGAAAACAAGAAGATTGTAGGGCATGTCACCGCCGTGAAAACTTCTGTAACGGTAGAGCCGCAGCTTTTCCTTAAAAACCGTTCCCCAGTCTCTCTCGCCGCCCACATGCTCCTTCGCGTACACCGCCACATCTCTAAGCAACTGCGCGTCAATTCGCTCGTCGAGACCGAAGTTATAGTTTTCGAGCAGAATCTGCGCACCGTAAGAAACGCCCTGCTCCTCTAAATCCGTATCAAGAGACTGCCCCGCCAACACCTCGGGATAGAAATCATAGATCGTTGTCCTGTCGTTAAAAAACTGGCGAAACGTCCTCCACTCGCCTCCGTAGGCAAGGCTGTCCGCCCCGAGGGACAATCCCATACCCACAAGGAGAAGCAACAGCAGACCTCCATATTTTTGCAGATTTTTTTTCTCGAAAACAGGTCTGTCCGCCCACCATCGAAAAAGTCCCGCAAGCCCCAGAAACGGCAGGGTGAGAAGCGCCATCTCCGACCGAAGCTGAAAGGCAAGTAAAAATAGAAGCAGCGCCGGAAGACTCCCTCTCATAAAAGCTTTCACGGAATGAGTTTTCGACGTTTTCCCGAAAAGCACACCCTCCGGCATAGTCAGGAAAAGAAAAACCGCCGCTCCCACAAGCATACCGCATGTTATTGTATATTGTACATTGACCATATGAGTCAGCCATATGCCCCACTGAAAAAACACCAACACCAAAAGGCTGAGTAATTTCCCTACAAAACGCCTGCGCACGTTTCTGCCCGCTGCATCTTCACTGCTTGAAACAGACTGTGTCCGCATGTAAAAAACATCCGTCAGCGTACACAGTCTGACGCCCACCAGAAAAAAGCATCCGAACTGACACAGAAACAGGAACGTCCCGTACCACGGAAAAGTGCCGCAAATCCGATAACACAGCGCCAGAAGCGCCCCAAGCGGATAGAGAGTCTGCATATTGTGACCGTCCGGCGTGCCGCTGTAGACCCCCGACATAATGTCCCGCATCATAGTATCATCGTTCATATCAAAGTAAAAGTCAAAAAAGAATCCCGTCAGGAGCGCGCTGACTCCCATAACAAGCAACGTAAGTATGCAGTTTCTACATCCCTGTTTCCTATTCTGTTCCATCAACTACATACCCCGAATCATCCCTGTTTCTCCTGCATCTGCCGCCCCATACCGCCGTTTAGCAGCTCATCAATTGGCAGCGTAGAACGCCTTCACCTGCTCTACAATATACGCTGTCTCGTCCGCCGTCATTTTATAGAACAGGGGCAGGCGCAGAAGTCTCTCACTCTCCTTCGTCGTGTGCTTGTCCTCCCCGTGAAATCTGCCGTATTTCTGCCCCGCAGGCGCGGAGTGAAGCGGCACATAGTGAAACACCGACCAAATATCCTTTTCTTTCAAATAAGCAATCAGACGGCTTCTCTCCTCCATATCTTTCGTCTTAATATAGAACATATGGGCATTGTGCGCACAGTACTCCGGTATAAAAGGCAGTTCGATCCTATCCTTCTCCGCCAGCGGCGTAAGAAGCTCCCGGTACTGATTCCACCTGTCCATCCTCGCCTGTGTGATCTCCTCTGCAAGCTCTAACTGCGCATACAGATAAGCCGCGTTCATATCGCTTGGCAGGTAAGAAGACCCGTATTCCTGCCAGCGGTATTTATCCACCTGTCCCCTGAAATACTTACTCCGGTCCGTTCCCTTCTCCCTGTATATCTCCGCCGCCTCAATGTACTTTTCATCACGGATTAACAGCGCGCCGCCCTCGCCCATGCTTAAGTTTTTCGTCTCATGAAAACTGAAACAGCCAAACTCGCCGAATGTCCCAAGCGGTTTTCCCTTATAGGACGCCATAATGCCCTGCGCGGCGTCCTCCACCACCATCAGGTGATGCCTGTCCGCTATATCCATGATGGCGTCCATCTCACACCCCACGCCCGCATAGTGCACCGGCGCAATCACTTTTGTGCGTTCCGTTATGGCGTCCTCAATCAGTTTTTCGTCTATATTCATCGTATCGGGACGAATATCCACAAACACCGCCGTTGCGCCGCGCAGCACAAACGCATCCGCCGTGGACACAAAGGTGTAGGAAGGCAGAATCACCTCGTCTCCCGGTTTGATATCCGCCAAGAGCGCCGCCAGCTCTGTCGCGTGGGTGCAGGAAGTGGTGAGCAGACATTTCGCCGTGCCGGTCTGCGCCTCGATCCACTCGCTGCATTTTTTTGTGAAAGGACCGTCGCCACAGATTTTCTGGTTCTCCACAGCCTCCCTCATATACTCAAATTCTTTCCCCGTGAAGGGGGGGACGTTGAAATTAATCATAACTTACCTCCGCGCCTTAGTATAACACACTACACTCAAAATTCCTACTCCGACAAAATCAGGTCATCCCGGCTCTTCGCCAGTTCCTGCAGCCGGGGGCTGAATCCGTTCATGGAGAAAATACAGTACCGCTCCTTCCTGTCATCCTTATGCCACGGCACACGCCTCGCCTTTTCCTGCAGCTGATAGAAAACATCCACATCCACGCTGCCGCTCCAATATTTGCATTCCCCGAACAGAATCGTGTTCTCCTCCTCGTTTAACGCCACAATGTCGATCTCCGTGTTTTTATCCCAGTACCGCCCGATTTTTGAAAAATGACAGGGGAAGTCATCCCTCGCCGCCAGCTCCTCCCGACAGACGTCCTCATAGGCAAAAGCCGCATGACTACACACAAAGCTTTTCCGTATCTTTTCCATAACATATGTTACGTTTCCCTGCTCGACATCCCCCTGATTCGGATAAATCATGGTAAACCAGAAGCGGATATAGTAATCCGTAATCCGGTAAAGTCCCTTCTTGCTCTTTTCGGGATTCTCCTCCGTGACAGGCACCTCCCGCTGCACCAGATCGAGTTCTATCAGCGTCTTCAAAGTTCTGGTCAAGTCGGTAGCCTTCGCCCCCATAAAGGACGCGATCTCCGACAGCTTCGTCCGCCCGAATGCGATGGCGCGCAGTACCGAAAAATAGCCGCCCACCTCCGCCACTTCCTGCTGTAGCAGAAAATGCGGCTCTTCATATAGATAACCCGTGCGGTTCAGAATGTTTTCCTCAATGCCCTCATAAATGTCCGCACAATCCGCGAACGATTCGATATATTTCGGGACGCCGCCGGTCACCGCGTACCGCTCAATCTGCCCTTTTCTGGACAAACCCGGGACAAATTCGCAGTAGTACCGAAACGGTATCTGTTTGAGACGAATCTGCGCTGTCCGCCTGCCATACAAAGGGCTGTTGTAAGAGAGCGTCTGGGACACCATCATGGAGATCAGCGAACCGCACAAAATCACCATAACGGAATTTTTCATCAAAATCTCATCCCATATCCTCTGAAAGACAGAGGGAAATGCCGGGTTCGCCTTTCCCAGATACTGAAATTCATCGATAATCAAAACCGGCTTCTCCTCCCACTTGCAGGAGACAATCGCCTTAAAAATCGTGTCCCACTTATCCACGGAAGCCTCCGACAAAAGGGGATTTTCGATAAAAGCCGCCGCCTTTTCCTGAAACGCACTGCGGTTGATCGCCTCCGCCTCCTGCGTAGCAAGAAAATATAAGGCTTTTTTGCCCTTCATAAACTCCGAGAGAAGCGTTGTCTTACCCACCCGCCGCCGACCATAGACGACGACAAGCGAAGATTCTTTTTTCGCATATTCTTTTTCAAGCGTCCTGATCTCCAGCTCGCGATCCACAAATTGTTCCATATACCCTCCAGACAGTCTGCGCCCATGCCTATCCCCTATATAAAGAGTATACCACAATTTATATGTTTGTAAACATTATGTTCTCAAACATTATGTTTTTATGCATAATGTTTGCATTCATAACTTTTTCATCACTTCACGTATACCACATACCGCGCATTCCCGAACGCTTCCGTATATCCGTAATCTCTGATCCAATCACTCAAAATCCGCTGTTTTTCATCCATCGCCATCTTTTCCATATCCACGCCGAACCAGTTGATCGCCTCGCCGTCGTCGCTCCAGTAAGCCGCCACCGCCGAGTGGACAATGATCACCGGCATTTCCCCGCCTGCCGCACTCTCCGTCTCCAGAGCCGCCAGATCCCGCGTGTACTCCGCCATGCGGTAGGATTTCAGATCCGCCCAGCCCGTGGAGAGCGCAGGCGGCATATCCAGCAGATAAAAAAGCCCCGGCAGTTCTCCATAGGTAATCATTTTTCTGCCGGTCAGCCCCTCCTCTTTAATAAAGTCAGACAGTTCCTCCAAAAGCGCACCGTTTTCCTGATTCGTGTAAATCTCTGCTGCCTTCTCCGGCTTCTTTACACGCATATCGCGGACTTCCCCGTAAATACCGTCCTGAAAGACGAAATTGGCATGGGAACCGATGCTCTGCATGAGAAGAAACGCCGCCAGACCGCAGACCGGCATTGCCCACAGGAACCGATACTTATCCATCCGCCCGCCTTTTTCCGCAAGCCGGCTCCACACCACCCACAGCAGAAAAGGCGCCGCCACAAACAGATTATTGATGATCGGATATAAATCATTGTTGCTGCCAAGGGGCGTCAGAAAAATCTGTAAAAGCACAAACGCCGCCATAATCTTTTGCTCCACACACACCTTTTTTCCAATCAGGCAATATACCGCAGCCGCTATCGTCACCAGAAGCAGCAGTACCGCCGGATAATAAATACAGCCGTTGCCGTACTCATAATACCGGAAGTGGAACATGCCCCTGCCCCAGTAAAAGCGGAGCAGCGCCAAGAGCAGCATGACATATCCAATTTTTATTATTGCACCCGTTATTTTATATGCATTCTTCCCGGCATCGTACAGCCTCTCCCGCACAAGAAACGCAGCGCCTGCCGCCCCCGCACACACGCCCGCGAACGCCAACCAATATAACCCCTTTATATAGTCTCCAAACATGCCCGTCAGCATCGACGTCGGTTTATAGTCAGTCGCCTGTTCCGTCATGGCAAACATAGTAAAAATCATGTCCGGATAAGCCGATATGCCGTAACGAACACAGATCACCGCCAAAGGCACACCAAAGCCGACGACATAGCCGAGCAGGCACCACCCGGTAGACGAAAAAAACCCGCTCCAATGCCGAAAGCTCCTCCCGGCATTCCCGTCTTTCTGCCTGCAAATCAATACAATCCCATACCACACCGCCAGAATAAATGCCGCCTGCACCACATTCGGCATCCGCACCGCCACATTTGCTCCCAGACAGACGCCCGCCGCAAGGAAATAAAACCGTCGGCTTTTCCCAAAAACATCATCACCGCCCGTCAGCCCCCGATAGAGCAGCAAAATCGCCGCCGCCATCAAAAAGTACGTCAGATAGTTGTACAGAATCGTGGACGGACACCAGCAGAGCCCCAGCGCAAGGAACTCCCCCAAAACCAAAAGCGGCGCGGCTATCCGTTTTTTCAGTACGAAATAGACCATGAGCGCCGTCGCCGACTGCACAAGCGTCGTATAACATTTCATGCCAAGCAGCGTTCCCCCGAAAGGCAGGTGCATAAACAGCCATCCCGCCGCATTGGACAGAAAAGTCGCCACCATCCATGTCCCGTTCATAGAATCAAAATACTGGAAATTTGTGAGACTGTACGTCGAGTCCGCAACGTCAAGCCCCTGATTGACAACCAGAAACGGGTAAAGCAGAAGTATTGCCGGAAACAGCCAGTTCTCTATGAAGTTATGATATTTCCGATAAATACCCACCATTTTATTCCTCTGAAACTGCGTCTGCTGACATTTTCTACACTCGAAAATCCAGCCGCTTCGCGTCTGCCGTGCTTCGCACTCATTGATTTTCTCGTTATCATGTTAGGTGAAATCAAATGTCTGCTTCGCAGCCGCTTGATTTCCTGCTAACATGATATATAGTATGGACAGATATCCTCGTAGTGTCCGTCCTTCATCCGGAATCCTCCCGGAATCGTGCCAAGCTGTGTAAATCCGACTCTCTCATACAAATGTCTGGCATGAGTGTTTGACGCAACCACAGCATTAAACTGCAAAACCCGGAATCCAATCCGTCTGGCATGTTCGATACAGTCAAGCACCAGTTTTTCCCCGATATGCAGCCCCCTGCTCCCCGAAGCCACAGCATAACTGGCATTACATATATGCCCGCACCTTCCCACATTATTCGGATGCAGAATATACAGTCCCAAAATTTCCCCACTCTCTTCCTGCGCAACTCCGCAGTAACTTTGTTCTGCAAAAAACGCCGCGCCTGTCTGCTCCTCCAGAAAATCTTCCTGTGGGAAAGCGACGCCCTCCTCCACGACCTCGTTCCAAATTTTTATCATAGCGGGAATATCCTGTTCCCGGTAAGCCCTCACTATCATCTTCATCGATTCTCCTATGAAATTTTCGCCAGTTTCAACTATTCTTTGTAGTCGTTCTGGCATCACTGCGTTTTATTCTCAGCCGCAGCAGCCACTCTCGCAAAGATTTTGCCACGCCCCATATCCACCACAGTTCCGACCACAAAAACTATGAGCACAGACAGGATCATATGCGGCACAAAGAGAAAGCTTTCCTGCACCTTCTCCACGCCCAGCCACTTCATCCACTCATACCGCACCAGCATATGTTCGTGCAAAAGATATACGCCGAACGTATAGGGCGCAAGCCTTCTCACTGCTCCCACAAAGCGCCCTTCCTTTATGCGCAGGTTTTTGAACACATAAAAGAGCGAAACCGCGCCGGTGACGCACAACAGATGATTGTACGCGTAAAGCATATTCGCATAGTGGATAAACGTCTCAATTTCGCCGCCAAGTGTGTTGGACGCCATCGCAAGCAGCCATATCAGCAGACTTGAGAGCGCATAGCCCCCCACCGCATGGGACTGCTTTTCCAGCCATGAAATACCATACAGTCTGACATACCCCGCCGCCACGAACAGACACAAAAACCATCCGAAATCATAGCCGTACCGATCTGTTGCCAGATACACGGGAAGAATCGTCTTTTCCAGTGAAAAAAATGCCAGCAGCAGCGCCAAAAGAATCTGCAGATTCCTCTTTTCCATCTTTTTGATACCCGCCGCCAAAAACGGCGCAAACAAATACATCACAAGGTAAGCCGTGGCAAACCAATAATGCTCCGTCCCAAAGGGAAATGCAAAACCAATCCAGTCATAGAGGTCCATATCCCCCCATGAAACCACACCTGTCAAAGGAAGCGCTATGGGAATCAACAGGGAATAAAAAAGAACCTGTGCAAGCAGAGAGAACACCCTCCCCGGTTTCCACGCAGATTCCACAAGAAAATAACCGCTGATAAGCACATAACAGTTTACCGCCACAATACAAAACGCCTCGATCAGCCACGCCAAAACGCCGACCGGATTTTCCTTTGCCACAATGGGAAACGGCGTGGCAACCCACCCCTTCACCAGATAGTGGAGGGAAATAATCATAAACATCGCCACAATGCGCAGCAGTTCAAAATTCGCCTGTCTTTTACCTTCCGATTTCATTTCCCGCTTTAAGCTCCCTTTCCGCAAATCTCTATATCACTCTTCCTTCTTGGAGGTGTCCTTAAAAATCCAGATTTTGCTGAGCACATAGTTCGCCAGAATCACGATCGTCTGGCACACCAGCTTGGAGATTTTGTCGTTAATCGAGCAGATATCCACCATCACATACATCAGTGCGATCTCAAGCACCTCGGTCGCCACCCTCGCGCCGATAAAGGAGACGAACTCCCTCACAACGGATGCCGCCGCCTTATTTTGACTCTTAAACACAAAAGTTCTGTTCGTCCAGTAGGCAAACACAACCGTCAGCACCCACGACAGTACCGTCGCCACCATATAGTGCAGGGAAACCGCGTCCGCAAAAATAAAATACAGAATATAATTCAATACAAAGGCGAGAAATCCGAAAATCAAATAATTGATTCCCTCCTCATGCTTCTTATACATCCCCCATCCGAAATCCCATAATTTCTTTATCATCTTTTCTTCCTTTCGTAAATAAGTTCTTTATCTCTCTCTGGAAATGGAGCCGCCCTGTACGCGGTACACCATATCGCACTTCTCAATGGTCTGCAGCCTGTGCGCGATAATGACAAGCGTCTTTCTCCCGTGCAGCCTGTTGATGGAATCCATGATCGCCGCCTCCGTCTCATTGTCCAACGCGGAAGTCGCCTCATCCAGCACAAGCACCTCCGGGTCTTCATAGAGCGCTCTGGCAATACTGATTCTCTGCCTCTGTCCGCCCGAAATGCGGATGCCGCGCTCGCCGATTCCGGTCTCCACGCCCTCCGGCAGACTCTTTACGAAATCATCCAGAGCCGCCTCCTTCAAAGCGCGCCAGACCTTCTCGTCGTCGATCTCCTCCTCCGGCACGCCGAATGCCACATTCTTGCGGATAGAATCGTCTATCATAAAGATAGTCTGTGGAATATAGCCGATATTTTTCAGCCACGCCGCATAGTGACCGTTCACGTCCGTGCCGTCCGCCAGAATCCGTCCGCTCTCCGTCTGCAAAAGCCCCAGCAGAATATCCACAATCGTCGTCTTCCCCGAGCCCGTGACGCCCACGATACCCACGGAAGAGCCGATCGGAATCTCCATATCCGCATGGTTAAAAATATAGGTCTCCGTGTTCGGATATTTATAGGTGATGTCCTCCAGCCGAATCACTTTTTCCAGCGGCATCTTTTCCACACTCTGCCTCTGCTTATAGGCTTCCGCATCATAGGTCACACTGCCGTCGTGAATCTCATCCTGCAGGTTGTCGCTGACGCCCATAAAGAAGGGCTCGAAATAGGAAATCGAAGTCTGGTAATTATTGATGCGGTTTACGCTGGGAAGCAGACGCATTGCCGCCGCCGCCAAAGCCGAAAGCTGCGGCAGGAGCTCCTTCATCTGTGTGCCCTGTCCGATAGACATGACAAAATACCCCACCATGCCCGCGATACATACCGTCTCAATCAAAAGCCGCGGCGTCGCGTTAAAGAGGTTATATTTCTGCACGGAACTGACGTAGCCCGCCCCGCACTTTGCATACTCATTGATAAAATAATTTTCCTTGCAGCCGATCTTGATCTCCTTGATCCCCATCACCGACTGCTCGATCCATTTATAAAGCCCGCTGTAATAGTCCTGATTATCCTGCCCCGCCTTGATCATAATAGGCTTCAACACCTTTTTAATCACCAAAAGAAGCGCCACCATGAGCGCTGCCACCGTCACAATCATCATCGCGTCAGAATAAATAAAAAGCGCCACCACCAGACATACAAACACAATGCACTCGCTGAAAAGCTGCAGACAGCTTAGAATCAGCCCGTACATATTGTTTACGTCAGATGTGATATTGCGTTGAATTACGGACGTGTCCGCGTTCAAATAATATTCATAGGGACGCTGCATAAAATTGATCATCATGCGTCTTGAAGTCGCGAACTGGTTCGTGTAGACAAACTTAAGCTGTGCCTTCTGCTGAAAGAAAAGATAGATGTTCTTAATCACCGTCATTCCCACAAAAGAAAGCAGCAGAAACATGGCAAACTGAGCGCTGTTCTCCATCCCGAGCATCTCGTAAACCGAGGAGAGAAGTTCGCTTTCCCCCACCGCTTTCGGATCCATCACCACGGTCACAATGGGCACCAGCATAGAAACGCCCAAGCTTTCCAGCACACCGCCGATCAGCATCATAATGATAAGCGCTGTCATAGCGCGTTTCTGCCTGCCGTCCAGCAGGACATTCATTTTTTTTAAGATTTTCAGCATAATGTGTTTCCTTTAATCAGCGTACGGGCGTACACTTCGCACCCGTTCCCAGAACATGCCCTCTTTTGATCCATCTGCCACATGATACGGGAGCTGCCCTGTCCGCACTAAACTGCTATCGAGTATACCACAAGTGTGCGCGCCGCGCAAATTTGCCGCGCAATCTCCGCCTTTTAAATCTCCTCATTCTGCCGGTGCAGCTTCGGATCTTCGTACTTGTCCATAAAATCCTCGCCCAGATAGACAATCTCCTCAGCGAACCGGATGTTGCGTACCACCGTAAAGACAGAAATCACCCGGCGGAATGTCAATCCCTCGATATAATTCAACACTTCCATCGGAAACTTCCGGTCAAGCACGATGTGATCCGAAAATTTTTCTTCATAATCCAAAATGTCTCTAGGATGGGGCTTGATCAAAATCACAGAATCCGCACCTTCTATTTGACCGCACAAGTTAATGCAATCCCGAAAAATCTTCTCTCGTACGGGGAGTTCGCACAGCGGCTCTGTCAAAAGCAAAATATTGTCCTTTCCCGTCGCCAGCTTTTCCTCTATCTCCCCTATATTTGCAATAAAGAGCCGCACCAGAAGCGCCTTATCCTCCTTCGTGAGGGAGTCCGCCAGCTCCTGCCTGGACTGCTCGATATATTTCGGGCAGGGATAAGGCAGGACGGAGACGTCGTTGACCTCCATATCCAGACAATACTTCCCCCAACCGTTTTGAATGAAAATAAGGTTCAGCGAGGCGAGAAACGCTTTCAGCTTAAAATGCCCCCTGTTGTCGTAGCGCGCGGTGTCGTAAGTGCTGATACAGTCCAGCCCGTCCTCCAGCGCGTGATAATGTATTTTTTTATAGCTTAAATAGTACCCGATCGGGTCGGAATCGCAAAACACATAAACATCTTTATATTCCCTAAAGTCCACCGGCACGTAAGGCTCCTGCGCCTTGCCCAGAAGCTTCGTATAGCGGATACGGGTCAGCAGGTTTAAGAAAAGATTGCCCCTGTCCACATGATATTTCATAATCTCCGGAAAATTGACGTCCTCCTTCTCATCGAACATGTGCACTGCCTCGAAGAGTCCGCAATTTAAGGCACGCTCCCGCAAATCACCAAAATCGTTGGACATGGTGCTCATGACAAGGGTCGCGTTTCCCCGCTTTTCCCGTTCCAGATTCAGTTCCTTCAAGCATGCCACATACACGTGATAGTACGTGTGGCAGACATAGATTCTATCTTTCATACTGTATTTCCACACTGATCTGCGCCAATACCCGCTTTCCAAGTTCCATTGCCTGCTCCTGCGTCTCCCCTGTCGTGATCACATGCCCAAGCCGGTCATTGCTCGAGCGTGTTCCCTGTACAGCGTCCCCGGGCTTTTTGTAGAGGCTGATCTCCTCCACGCCCTCCTGCTCATAAAGCGTATCCGGCACGGTGATCCGGGCAATCACGCCCTCCCGCTCCGCGCCTTGCTGTTCGGATGCCGCCAACGCACAGCTGTCCGGTTCATTTCCTACAGATATAAAATGAATCGCCGCGCCGTGGTTCCGCCTCGGGGTTAGATCGGGCATCTCCCCTGTCGCCAGAAGCACTGAAGCTCCCACCATATCGATGCCCGTCGAGAGGGGCACCAGCCTTGATGTGATAAAGTCGCCGCCAAGTCTTGCCGCCAGCTCCACAATCTTCGGTCCTTCCTCCGTCACCTTGATCTCCACATGGGCGGGCGCGTTTTCAATACCGATCGCCCTGACCGCCTGCGCCGCCACTTTCCGTATCTCCTCCTGCGTCCCCGCATCCAGCCGGCTCGGCTCACAGTGCGCCAACTCCACAAAATACGGCAGCGGTGTGATGTACTTGTCCGTGATCGCAAGGATATGCGGTTCGCCGTCCATCACCATGATCTCCACACTGACCTCCGGACCGTGCATGTACTCCTCCACCATCACGGTGCCGTTGCGGGCATTGCCCAGACTGTACTCGTAAGTTTCCCTTATCACAGTCGGCTCTACCGCCTCTAAATGCACCACGCCCCGGCTCCCCGCATTGTCCGCAGGCTTCACAATACAATTCCCGTTCAGCTTATCCACCGCCCCCGAAAACGCTTCAAAATCTTGTGCTGCATAATATTCCGGTATCGGTACGCCGCACTCTCTTAAACGGTCTCTCATTTTGCTCTTTATGGTGGCGCAGATCGCGTTTTCGTAGGACAAATCCGGTCTCTTTCCCAGCTTTTCATTGACATAAGCTGCCGTGCGCACAGGACCGTCGCTTGTGGAAGTGATCACCACGTCGGGCTGGTAGATCAGCGCCTGCCGGTAAACCTCCTCCTGATCAAGCGTGCTCACCACCAGTTTTACATCCGCCAGCGCAAAGCCCACCGCATTCTCATCATAATCCACCAGAATAATCTGATACCCCAGCTCCTTCGCTTTCTTTATGGCGGGAACCTGCAGCGCGCTCGCGCCAAGAATCATTATTTTTTTCTGCTTTTCTTCCACGTCGTTTTTCTCCACCAAAGCGTTTACTCCACAAACTCCCACTTCATCGGCGTCCCTCTGGAAATATCACAGCGCGCCTTTCTCCCCAGCATCTCTTCATAATACATAGGCTCCATGCCAAATGCAGGACGTATGGAGCGCAAATTTTTTTCGGTGAAAACTTCTCCCTTTTTTACGTCTTCCGTCACAAACAGGGAGCGCCCTTCCTCCCGGCTCCTCTCCTGCTTTTCCGTCAGCTTGTAAGTCACCCTGCCGAGCGCTTTCTCCACAATACGGATTTCGTCAACCATCTTCTTAAACTCCGCGGGTTCCATGGAAAATGCCCCATCCGGTCCGCCATCCGCCCGCGAGAGCGTGAAATGCTTTTCCACCATCCGCGCGCCGAGCGCCACCGACGCCACGGCAACGGCGGAACCCATGCTGTGATCCGATAGTCCCGTCAGGCAGTCGAAAGTTTCAGCCATGTGGGGAATCAATTTGATATTCATATCCTCATATGGCGCCGGATAAGTCGCCGTGCATTTCAGAAGTATAATCTGTTCATTCCCCTCCTCCCTGCACGTTCTCACCGCCCTCTCAATATCCCCCAAATACGCAAGCCCCGTTGCTATGATCACGGGTTTCCCCTGCCTTGCAATCTTACGGACCAGAGGAATATCCCAAATTT
>ERZ779637.16-NODE-16-length-120737-cov-26.285063_pt1 | contig 120737 bp, 109 predicted proteins | sample MGYA00514196_ERZ779637 | MGnify/ENA primary metagenome ERZ779637 (study PRJEB29562, sample SAMEA4376700) | mouse gut metagenome | isolation source: Cecum | study: EMG produced TPA metagenomics assembly of the A DSS colitis mouse model was used to assess the...
CCAGCCGCTTTGGCGTCTGTAAATTCTCTGGGCGCCAGAAGGGCAAATGCTGTTTTATAGTTCCGCATCTGCCCTCCTGACACCGTCTCTGGCAGAGTAATTTCCAGCCGCTTTGGCGTCTGTAAATTCTCTGGGCGCCAGAAGGGCAAATGCTGTTTGACTAAATATTTATTATATCATATCTCCATCTGTCCGTCCAGTGTGCTAGATTCTCCTCATCACCGCCCGCCAGGCCCAGAAGCAGAAGTTATATATGCTATAGGGAACCGACAGCTTCTCCGCCCTTCGGTACAGGTTCCAGATCCTGCGGACGGCCTCCAGCTTGTTGGAGGAGAGGGACTGCTGGGGCCTGCGGTACAGCACCAGGTTCCGATCCAGCCCATAGGCCACGTGACCCTCCCGCAGCACTTTCCACCACAGCGCCGTGTCCTCGCTCTTGATATCCGGCATCTCCAGCTTTTCCTTGGGGATCCGGCTGGTATCAAACATCACCGTGGAAGTAAAAATCGTTGTATTTTTCAGGGCCTCCTTATAGGTCAGCCGGGGCGGCACATGTACTGTCTTGCCGGTGCCCACGCCCCGCTCGTCCGCAAACTCATACCCTGTGAACACGAAGGCCGCCTGCTTTTCCCTCATATATTGCAGCTGCATTTCCAGCTTCTCGGGCATCCACAGATCATCCGCGTCCACATAAGCGATGTACCGGCCGGTTGCCTCCTCCAGCCCCATGTTCCTGGCCTGGGCCGCCCCCCTGTTCTCCTCCCTGACAAAAAGCCGCAGACGTTCTTCTCCCCTGGACTCCTTATACTCCCGGATCACCTGGGCCGAAGCATCTCCGCCGCCGTCCACCACCAGCAGCATCTCCCAGTCCTCATAGGTCTGAGCCGCCACATGCTCTATGGTCTCCACGATATATTTTTCCGCATTGTACACCGGTACAATAATGCTGACTGTCTCATTCATGCTGACTCCCATCTGCCCGCCTTGACCGGCGCGCAAATTATGGATGATAAAGGATATTACCCGCATCCCCAGACCGTGTATCCCGCCGCTTCTCCCAGCATCTGTACATGCAGGCCGTACTCCTCCCGCAACAAACCACAGGCCAGAGTAATGCGCTCTGTGACCCGCGCCGGAAATACCCACAGCCCCGATCCCTGCCTGGCCGCCAGCTGCAGCATATAGGCATCCGCCGCAGCCTGACTGCCCTGCTCCTGGCTGTCCACCGGAACCGCCGCCACATCCTCCAGATAAGTCTTCAGTCCCGAAGGCATTTCGTAGGCATCCCCCTTCTCTATGGTTTCCATCCAATCAAACAGACGCTGCTGTTCCATGGGATATGTGTCATAAGCATAGGCCGCCGCCGCCGGCTCCCACATATTCCGGCCATACAGCAGCCTTATTCCGCCAGTCTGCCTACGGACTGCCTCCAGTACAGGGCGGGGGGCCCATAGCAGTGCCTCCCCGCTCTCCGGCACCTCCTCCTCCAGATAAACAGCCATCTGACGGGCCGTTTCCTGCTCTTTGTCGGCACTGCGGAGATTCCCCATATTGCCTGTGAGCAGAAAAAGCGCCAGCAACGCTGCCATTCCAGCCGCCAGCCGCCAGCCCTCTTTGCCGTCCCGGCGCTGCTGTCCGGTCAACTCCCACAACAGCAATGTACCGCCCCAGGCGATGCACAGAGTCGTGGGAGCCAGACTCCAGATCCAGTGGTAGCTGTAGAATCCGGTCTGATATAACATCAATACGGCAGCGCTTCCGGGGAACAGCACCAGCGCCAGCAGCACCGCCGTCACCGCCAACAGCCGCTTTTCCCGTGCCTTGAGCGCTCTTCCCGCCGCAAAGAAGTACAGCAGAATACCCAATACCAGCGCCACCATGTGGTTGCTCTGAAAATAGCCGCCCGGACCATATAACGCGCTTTGCAGAAGTTCCCTCACGGCCGTTCCTCCTCTCTCCCAAAAATGCGGGAAGACAGACGCCTGTACGGGCCGCTGGCGCTGACTTTATCCAACGCCGCCATCACCGCCAGCAAAAGCAGGCACATCCCCAATCCGTTGAAGGTCCAGCAGACGCAAGCCTCCGCCATCACACACAGAACCATGCAGGGCCAGGTATGACGCCAATCCTTCTCAAGTCCCAAAGACAGGGCATAGGGCAGCAGGACCAGGTTCCGTATGGAGGTTCCCACCCATGCGCTGTGCAGGGCGGCATAACCGTCCAGCCAGACTGCGCCCTCCCCACACCAGAAAACCATGGTCACCAGAATGAGCAGCAAATATTTTTTTCGCAGATCATCCCCAAATAATAGCCTGGCGATGCGGTAATATGCCATATAGGCCCCTGCCAGCACCACCACCGACATCAGATTCTGCACCAGCACCCCGCCGTCCACAGGGAAACCGGACCCTATCAGGGTATACAGAGTGGGCAGCCCCAAAATCTTATAGCGCATGGACATGCCCTGAACATAAGCTTGTCCCGTCAGCGGATTCACCAGATAGATGCCGTCCGTGGCCTGAAAACTGCGCAGGGTCTCCACTGTGATATCCCCGGGGGCAGTTATGGCCGGCATGCAGTACACATACACAACCTGCGTCAACACCATCAACAGAAAAAATCCGGGCAGCACAAAGCTTCCGCCCTTCTGGGGCAGAATGCGGAAGCGTTCCCTGTGTTTAAGCCAGACCCCTGTCACCAACGCCAGGGCCAACAGGCACAGAACCGCCAGACTGCCACACCACAAAATATGCAGTCTGCCCAGGGACAGATGCCCAAAAACCCCCAGCAGATGCAGCGCCTCCCCCAGGCCGATACAGCATAGACTGCCGGTAATCCAGGAATCCGTCATATGGATCACCTCCGATGTCTTCCAATGCAGCACCGCCTGAACCGCCGCCCCGATCAGCCAGGGAACCAGGGCCAGCATAAGCCATAAAAAAATGATCATTCGCCCATCAGCCCCTTTCTCTAACATATTCTCTTAGGCGTTTGAAAAACGCCCTTTCTGGTAGCAGTGGATGGGCAATATATACAAAATAAGGGCGACTTGCCACTGCGTAGGAGCCCGTTTTTGTATATATTGACCATCCACGTCACTTGCAGAGAACCTTTCGCAATTGCCTGACATGTTCTCTGGAAGTAGTATATGCGCTTTAACGCACATTTTACCCGCAAGAGCCAAACACATGGCTTTTTGCTCATTATAACACACTTTTCCAGTTTTGAACAACTAAAAAAGAGACTTTAATCAGTCTCTTTTTAGCTATAAGGGGCAGTACTGAATGGTAATAAATTATCTCAATTACTTATCTCGCTTTCATATCCAGCCGCATCTTGTCCGCGATCCTGGCTATGTATTCGCTGTTTGTCGGACGACTTTTGCCCTGTTGCGCAGAATATCCAAACAGTTTTTCAAAGGTCTCGACGTTTCCCCTCGTCCAAGACACTTCAATGGCATTGCGGATCGCCCGCTCGACCTTTTGATCCGTGGTCTTAAAATGTTTCGCGATGGTAGGATACAGCAGCTTGGTCACGCTGCTCACCACCTCCATATCCCTGCCGGAAAGCAGGATCGCGTCACGCAGATAATGATACCCCTTCAGATGTGCAGGAACGCCTATATCCAACATAATCTCCGTGATATAACACTCCAATTCGTAATCTTTTACAGCAGAAATGTCCATAATGAATTCCCCTTTCATATGTCGAGTACTGCCCCTTACTGTAATTGATTGCACTAATCATATCATATCTGTCGAAAAATGTATAGTAATTTTTATTATCAAATATCTTCATATATCAACGAAAAGTAACAAATTGCGGGTATATATACTGGAATATAACCTATAATTCCTCCCTCACGATATAGATTGGACGCCTTTTTACCTCCAGATAGGTCTTGGCCAGGTACTGGCCGATAATGCCCATGCAGAACAACTGCACACCACTGATCAGTGAGATGATGCATACCAGGGAGGGCCAGCCTGACACCGGATCTCCGAAAATACTGGTGCGCACCACGATAAAAACGATCAGAATAAGCGCCAGTACGCAGAAAAGCACCCCCATGACGGAGGCTATGCTCAGGGGCACGGTGGAAAAGGCGGTAATTCCCTCCAGGGAGTAGATCAACAGTTTCCAGAAATTCCATTTGGTCTCACCCTTGGCCCGCTCTACATTCTCATATTCCAGCCACTTGGTCCGAAAGCCCACCCAGCCGTAGATCCCCTTGGTAAAGCGGTTGTATTCCTGCATCTGCAGGATGGCATCCACCATCTGGCGTGTCATCAGCCTGTAGTCTCTGGCGCCGTCCATTATCTCCGTCCGGGAAATATGTTTCATCAGCCGGTAAAACATTCGGGCAAAAAGGGAGCGGATCGGCGGCTCCCCCTTGCGGCTGACACGCCTGGTAGCCACAGAGTCATAGCCCTGCTCTATATAAGAGTACATCTGCGGCAGCAGCGAGGGGGGATCCTGTAAATCCACATCCATCATCACCACATAGTCCCCCCGGGACTTCTCCAGTCCCGCATACATGCCTGCCTCCTTGCCAAAATTTCGGGAAAAGGAGATCAGACGCACCCGCTGGTCCGCCTCCCGTAGCTTTTTTACCTCTGCCGCAGTATTGTCCCGGGAGCCGTCGTCGATGTACAGAATCTCTACTTCCAGTTCTTTTTCCCTAAAAAAGGCTTCATTTTTCATCAACTCCGCATAGAAATCCGCAACGGATTCCTCCTCATTGTAACAAGGAACAATTACGCTCAATATACACATCTCTTTTCCTTTCTATCTCAGCATAACGCTTGGACCACGACAGCCACTACAATCATTCTCCGCTTTTTTAAAAAAAATATTACCATAAACTTCTACCCTTTTCAATACATTCCGTATCCTCAAAGATGCATGAACAACAAAAAAGCATCTAAAGGTCTGGATATCTTAAGCGGAATCGTGTATAATGTACAGAGAAATGAGGTTGTGAATATGGATTTTTTTACCGGATTAACGCAAAATAAGATTTTTCTTGCCGCCGCCTTGGGATGGCTGGTAGCCCAGATTCTCAAGACGCTGATTCATCTGCTCTTTACAAAAAAGTTTGTGGCGGAGCGTCTGGTGGGAAGCGGCGGTATGCCCAGTTCCCATTCCGCCACCGTATGCGCGCTGGTCACTGCCACCTATTTAGAGCACGGCTCCGCCAGTTTTGCCTTTGCCATCTCTCTGGTCGTAGCTATCATCGTTATGTATGATGCCATCGGCGTTCGCCGGGAGACGGGCATCCAGGCTCAGCTGCTCAACAATATCATCAAAATCTTCGAGGATATGGGACGCGATGAATTATCGGCCCAGGACAAGCTGAAGGAGTTTATCGGCCACACACCCTTCCAGGTGCTGATGGGCGGCATCCTGGGGGTATGTGTGGCCGTACTGTTCTATCTGTTTTAGGCGGGAACGGAGTTTATTCTCCCAGCCCGCTTTCTACTGCTCCTATCAGGGTTTTCAGCGCCTCCTGCTCATCTTCCCCCTCACAGATAAATTCAATCTCATCCCCACATTTTACGCAGGCGCCCAACACGCTCAGCACACTCTTGGCATTGGCTGTACTGTCCCGAAATGTAAAGGTGATAAGAGATTTGAACTGCATAGCTTCCTTGCATAGTATTCCCGCCGGTCTCAGATGCAGACCTGTGGGATTCTTGATAGTAACCTTCTGGCTGACCATAATACTTATACCTCCTACTTATAATACATCAAAACATTCTGTCCTGAATCAGTTTTGCCAGCGCCGTAGCCTCGGCCTGGATGGCCTCGTAATCCTTGCCCTCGATCATGACCCGCACCAGCGGCTCGGTTCCGGAAGGCCGAATCAGCACTCTGCCCTCTCCCGCAAACTTCTTCTCCAGCGCCGCAATGGCCTCGGCGATCTCCGGATACTCCATATAGCGTTCCTTCTTGTGGTTGGCCACCTTGGCATTGACCAGGGCCTGAGGAAGAACCTCCATGATCTGTGCCAGTTCCGACAGGGATTTGCCTGTCTCCACCATTACCTGCAGCAAATGCAGCGCACTGAGAAGCCCATCCCCCGTGGTATTCTCGTCCAGAAAAATCACATGTCCCGACTGCTCTCCACCCAGGCTTGCGCCCAACTCCTTCATCCTCTCCAACACATACCGGTCGCCCACCTTGGTCTGCTCCACATGCAGCCCCTGCTTTTCCGCCATCAGAAAGAATCCCAAATTGCTCATGATGGTGGCCACAATGGTGTCCTTTTTCAGCCTTCCCTGCCCCTTCAAATAATCGCCTACAATGGCCATGATCTGGTCTCCGTCCACGATCTTACCGTTCTCGTCCACTGCCAGCAGGCGGTCCGCATCCCCGTCAAAGGCCAGGCCCACATCCGCTTTCTCGTATACTACCCTGGCCTGCAGTTCCTCCATGTGGGTGGATCCGCAGTTGGCGTTAATATTTGTGCCGTCCGGGTTATTGTGGATGGCGACTACCTCGCCGCCCATTTCCTTCAGCGCCTCCACCGAGGTGTAATAGGCAGCGCCCTCCGCGCAGTCCACCACAATCTTCAGACGGCTCAGATCTACCTTCACCGACTGGATCGCGTGATTGATGTATTCCTCCCGGGCATCGGTACGGTATTTGATCTTGCCCACGCCGGGACCTATGGGGAACTTCACGCCCTGCATCTGGGAATCGATCAGCCCCTCAATCTCGTCCTCCAGCGCGTCCGGCAGCTTGTAGCCGTCTCCGTCAAAGAATTTGATGCCATTAAATTCCACCGGATTGTGGGAGGCGGAGATCACCACTCCCGCATCCACCTTGTATTTCTGTGTGAGAAAAGCCACTGCGGGAGTGGGGATCACCCCTACATACACACAGTTTGCCCCCACGGAACAGGCTCCTGCCATCAGAGCATTGGCCAGCATATCGCCGGATATCCGGGTATCACAGCCTACCATAATCGTAGGTTTATGTTCCTTTTCCTTCGTCAATACATAGGCGCCCGCCTGCCCCAGCTGCATGGCAAGCAGAGGGGTAAGTTCCTCGTTGGCAATACCTCTGACTCCGTCTGTTCCAAATAATCTACCCATAATTTATCGCTCCTTTAAAGATTTGTCTATTCTTCCTCATCCTCATTCTCATCATGAACAGGCGTAAAACGCAGAGTTACTGAAGGTGAACTTATCTTTCTCTGTTCCGGGAGCAGCGAAACATTTACCGTCAGGCTGTAGTCCCCCTCCAGCGGCTGGTTAGGGTTGGTATCCTCAATCCAGGCTCCCACATCAACCACACCCGGGAGGCTTGCCTCCTGTAACAGGGCCACAAAGCCGCTGCGCCCTTCCACTACCAGCGGCGAAGTCCCCACGATCTCGCAGGTCACATCCTCCGGCACATTGATGATCTGAATATTCTCTGTCCGCAGCGTAATATGTCTCTGCTCAATCTTTTCAATCAGGACTTTCACTGTAGCCGTATCGTTGAAACCGTCCTCGGCAAAATAGACTCCCTTGGGCAAATAGTTTCTCAGCCGCACGGTGGTCTCAAAGTCCTTGGTTTCCCCGGTAATATTGATATTCTCTTTAGCTACCTCCAACTCTGTGACACTCTTCAAAAGGTCAGCAGGTCCTGCAACTCTCACGGTGGCAATGGAACCTTCTATATCCCCTGTATCCTCATATCCTTCTGCCACAGTGCCGGAATAGCTGTAGAGTACGGGAATCTCTTTGGTCTCCCACATCTCCACCGTGATATTGACCGTGTCCAGGTTTTTGGACACCGATGCTCTGTTCACTTCATTGCCGTCTTTATCTAACAGCTTGATGGTTCCCAAGGCCGTACTGGTGCCTGTGATGCCCGTTACATCCACTTCCACCTCGGCCTTGACAATCTCCCCAATGGCAGACTCAGGTCCCTGGATTTCCAGGCGGTTGCGATCCAGGCTCTTGTCCCCAATGACATAGCCCTCTTCCACATTGCCAGTGATCTTAATAGCGATATCCACAGTCTTCCGTTCTTTTTTCTCGATATTCAGTTTTACGTACTCTATATTGCCGCTGATGTTCTGAACTTTATCACCGTATTTGGGGCAAGAGAACTTGATCTCCACTGTATTGGTCACTGTCAGATTGGTCAGATCCGCTTCCGCAATAATATCACTGCTCTGGATTTCTCTCCTGACACTGTTGGGCGCGTCAAAGGTCACATTGCGCAATACATCCGTGTTGTCCAGAACCTCGTATACCTGGCCGTTTTCCGTCAACAACTCCGTGTTGAGCAGATTTACCCTTATATTCTGGAACCGCTTTTCATCCACCGGGTCATTGGTGCTGATTACCAAAAACCATAGTGCGAAAGCCAACAGCAGGGACATGATTTTCAACAGCCAGTGGGAGAATAATATGGATCGTATTTTGGAGCCTATCTTCCCTTTCATGCTTCCCGCCTGCCCTTTCCTTTCCTTTTCCGCTTGCTTTTTCCTACATCTCCTGCCAAATTGGTCAACTCCATCAGTCGCTTTTTCAAGCCGTCCCCGTCAAAGCCCCGTTCCAGCTGCCCGCCAAACGTGATGCTGATCTTACCGGTCTGCTCCGATACAATCACCGTAACGGAGTCCGTTACCTCGGAGATGCCTACGCCGGCCCTGTGCCTGGTGCCCACTTCCTTGCTGATCGCTCCATTGTCGGACTGCGGCAGATAACAGGTGGCCGATGTGATTCGATTGCCCCGAACAATAACCGCTCCGTCGTGCAGAGGCGTATTGTGTTCAAAGATATTGATCAGCAGCTGACTGGTGACCAGCCCATCCACGTCAATACCCGTCCTCTCATATTCCGCCAGAGACTCCTTCTGTTCAATGACGATCAGCGCCCCTGTCTTTACTTTACTCATCTCCACACAGGCCCGGGTGATCTCGCTCACCGTCTTCTCCGTGAATGAGTTGTCTGTGTTCCTGCCGTTGTCAAAGGGCAGCGCATTGGCAATCAGGTTTTTATTGCCCAACTCCTCCAGGGCTTTGCGCAATTCCGGCTGCAGCACTACAATTATGGCTGTCACGGCAAATCCAAACACGTTTTCTCCCAGCCACAGAATAGTATTCATCTTAAAGTAGAATGCCACAACCCAAAAAAGCAGAATCACAAGCAGGCCCTTGAGCAGTGTCCAGGCCCTGGTCTTTTGAATCCACAGCATGATGTGATAGAGGAGAAACGCAATAATCAATATCTCCAGCACATCGCCAAGCTCTATGCTGGGCACATACCTTCTTAAGTTCGCAATAATCTCACTTATTGTCTCCATGCCTGCCTATCCTACACCTTTGCGGCTTCTCCTATATTTCCTCGTAGTCATCTGCCGCGCCTTCGTCCAAGTCTCTGCTGATGGTCACACTCCTGCCTCCCGCACGTCCCTGGGAGGGCCTGGTATGCCCGTTCCTTCCGCCGGTGCGCTCTGTTACCACGCTTCTGTTCACCCTGCGGGGCGGCGCTATAGTCATGTCGTCATCCTCCTCTTCCAGAGCCCGCACGGGACGGCGCTGGGTATTGATGCGCTTCACTGTCTTGGAGGCGGCGGACATACTCATCTTGGGAACAGCCTTCACATAATAATAGTATTCATCGTCCTCATACTGCACCTTCTCCGTCCTGCTGTAGTCCACACAGAACCGGAAAAATTCCAGTATCTTGGCAATCACCAGAGCCACAATGCTGCCCAGGACAGCCATTCCCAGAGACAGCTGGGTATCATATATCAGGTCGCCCACCAAGAGTACTACCAAATCTATTATTACGCCGGCAATCATGGCAATAGACCAAGAATAATCAATGGACATGCGTCTGACCAGATATACCACCATGATGGTGATGGCAAATGCCGCAATCATCACAATCATGGCCCTGTTGCCCAATACGCTGTCAATGACCAGCCGCAGTTTGGCTGTAGCCTCATCCGCCCCCATACTGCTGATGATGGTAGTGTTGTCAGAGATGTTGGTCAGCATATAATATACCACTGTGCCGCAGCCCACCGATACTGCTGCCAGAGGAGTGGCCAGCAAGCCTACTGCCACCGGAATCACATAGGGGATTTTCAGCGCGAACAACAGTACTGTAAAGATTAGAATCACGGAATCCTTGGAACCCATCCGAAAAAACAACAGAAACATAATCAGATAGATCGCCAGTGCCGCAATGGCCACCTCCAGAGATAATTCATACAGATGCATCAGGCTGAACGCAGCGCCGAACAATATGATGCAGCCGTTCGGCAGAAAAGAGCAGAGCAGAGATACAATCAGTACCAGTCCCAGGTTGTCCAGCTTGCCCATATATCCCAGTTCCCCGTTTACCATGCATATGGTCAGATAAGCCAGCATAAATTTTAAAACAGGTACCAGAATAAACTCGTTCCTGCTGTAAAGCAGTTTCAACTTTTCCCTAATTTCTAACAAATTACTCATGTTATTTCCTCTTACTATTTAAAGTTCCGCATGTTCCCTGCAAGCACACTGATGATGAATATCCGGCATCTTTGGGTGTCCGAATATCCATCAATGTGCTTTCCGGCAACATGCTGCTACTGGCGGTACAGACTGTCCAGCTTTTTCAGGTTGTGGTAATATAGCTTCAGGCTCTTCTTCGCCTGGGCATAGCGGTAGGCGCAGATGGCATAGGTGACGACACAGTAGCCAACTACAAAAATCGCGTACCACATAATGATATTCTTGGCAAAAACAAATAGATCCATCTTGTAGATGTCCGCAATCAGAGTCTCAAAATCATATAACACATATAGCCCAAATCCCAGCAGATAGGCGATGGTGCTGCTGAAAAAGGCTCGCAGGAGCTGTATGGAAATATAATCTCCCCGGAAATACCGCCCCAGCGACATATTCCTTTTTCCCTCCCCTTCTTCATAGGAGGCCATCTTGGTCATCAGGATCACTCGTTCTTCGTTCAACATAAAAAGTACGCCTTTCTCCGGTCCATACTATTGCAGATAACGCATTCTGGACCCGTTGTCTTCCTTTTTCCTGAAAGAGTCGGGCTTCTTGGGGGCGTTACTCTTTAATATGTCGTTAAATCCGTTGCTTACATTCGCCTTGCATTTATCACAGTATTTTCCACTGCGGATCGGAGCGCCGCAGCCGTCACAACTCAGCATAATAGGGGAGCCCTCGGTCAGTTCCAGACGATCCTCCCGCAGCCACTGCCGGATCTGGCTGGTCTCCACATCACAGGCCGTCGCCACTTCCTGAATACCCACGCCGGTGTTCTCCTGAATGTATCGCTTAACTTCCTGAAACTTTTCTTCCAGTTTTTCCTTACAGGCCGGGCAGTAATTCTGTCCCATAATGTAATTGAACAATCTTTTACAGCCCTTACACGCTTTGACATTCATTGCAATACCCTCCTATTTAGAGTTTTGGCAAATTCCCTGCCGGCACACAAGCCTGATGAACCATGGCAGGCCGCCTTGGCGTCCCGATATGGTTCGGTGTGCTGTCTTGGAATATGTTGTTATTTATACACCGGCCCCTATGGCCAGTGTGACAAAATATACTCTTTTGCAGCCCCCGGCCAAAAGCACAGCGGATACCTGATCCATGGTGCTTCCGGTGGTGTAGATATCGTCTACCAGTATAATTGTCTTTAATTTTACACCATTTTGCGCAAGATTAAAAGCCCTTTTCAAATTATTTACTCTTTCTTCAGAATTTAATTCCTTCAAGGGCCTGGTATTTCGGTTTCTGGACACCAGTTTCGGGTAGACCGGAAGGTTCAGTTCCCGTCCCAGAGCCTGTGCCAAAAGACTTGCCTGGTTATACCCCCGTCGGCGCTCTTTGGCGGGATACATGGGGATGGGCACCAGGCCGTCGGGCTTCAGCGAACGTATATAGCCGCCCAGTTGACACGCCAGTTCTCTCCCGAAGAACCCGGCGTATTCCCGGCAGCCCTCATATTTAAACCGGTACAGGGCCGGAGCGATGTCCCCATACTCGTACAGGGCCCTCCCCGACGTGAACAGATGCCGTCTCCGCCCGCAATCCCCGCAGTACTCCGCCTCGCAGTCCGAAAGCTTCTTGCCGCATCGGCAGCAGAGGGGACCCGACAGATAATGTACCCTCCGCCTGCAGGACGGACACATGCGCTGGGCCCCGATTCCCAACAATTGATCGCAGGCCGGGCATCTCGCGGGATACAGCAGCGACGCGGCTGCCTCCAGGCGCTTTCCCCATTTCCCTATATCTTTCAATAATTTTCTCCTTCCGTTTCCTCCACCTCATTGATCCGCCGATCCAGAGAGGTGTACCGCCTGTTTTCACTAACATTGTCAATCATACTGCGCACGGTCTGGCTGCTGCCCAGGATCGTCACGCAGCTTCTGGCCCTGGTGACGCCGGTATACAGAAGATTGCGGTTAAATAACATCTTTGGCCCGGTCAGCAGCGGCAGAATCACCGCCGGGTACTCACTGCCCTGGGACTTATGGATAGTAATGGCATAGGATAACTCCAATTCTTCCAATAAAGAAAAGGGATATGTCACCCGCCTGCCCTCGTCAAATTCCACCACCAGTTCCGAACCGGCCTCGCGAATCTCCAAAATCCGCCCCATATCTCCGTTGAACACACCCATGCCCTTATCCACGGGAATACCATAGCGGCTGACTATCTCCCACTCCAGCTGATAGTTGTTGCGCACCTGCATGACCTTATCCCCTTCCCGGTAGACAGTCTCCCCCGACGCATGTTCCCGCTTGCTGCTGTCAGGCGGATTTAAGTACCGCTGCAGAATACCGTTCAGCGCTTCCACCCCCAGACCGCCCTTCCTCATGGGGGTCAGCACCTGGATATCATAGGGAGTCGCATGTACATAAGGCGGGAGTTTCTCCCGGATCAGTTGAATCATATGTTTGTAGATCACATTCACGTCATTCCTCTCCAGCAGAAAGAAATCCCGGCTCTTGTTGTCCAGGGCAATCTGTTCCCCCCGGTTGATATGATGAGCATTGACAACAATGTCACTTTCTCCGGCCTGCCGGAAAATCTTTTGCAGAACTACCATGGGAAAGGCCTCTGACTGCATGATATCCCGGAGCACCTGTCCAGGGCCCACGCTGGGCAGCTGATCCACATCTCCCACCAGAATCAGCCGGGTGCCGGGCGCCGTAGCTTTTAGCAGCGCCTGGAACAAAGGCAGATCTACCATGGACATCTCGTCTATAATGACCACATCCGTCTCCAGAGGGTTCTCCTCATTTTTTTCAAAACGAACGCGGCGCTTGTCCTCATCGGACACGGCCCCATTCAGTTCCAGCATTCTGTGTATGGTCCTGGCTTCAAAGCCGGTGGCCTCGGTCATGCGCTTGGCCGCCCGCCCTGTAGGGGCCGCCAGAAATATGTCATAGCCCTCCCGCTCAAAATAACGGATGATGGTGTTAATGGTAGTGGTCTTTCCTGTGCCGGGCCCGCCGGAAAGAATGAACAGACCGCTCTGGATGGCGCCCAGCACAGCCCGGTACTGCAGTTCGTCCAGCTGTATCCCAATCTCTCCGGTGATGGCTTCCAGCGCCCCCTTCACATACTGCTCCTCCTGACGCATGGGAATATTCAGCTGGTGCAGCATATGCGCGCAATTCAACTCCGCGTAATAGTAGCTGGAGACATATACCAGGTCACCTTTGATAACCAGCTTTTTGTCCATCATCAGATTGTCCAGCTGGGGCCGGATGTTCTCCTGGGATACGCCAAGCAGCGCGGCAGCGCGGCAAAGCAGCAATTCCATGGGCAGATAGCAGTGCCCTTCCCCCACAGACTGCTGCAGCGTATAAAACACACCGCTTCGGATTCGGTAGTCGGAATCCGTGTGAATGCCGATCCTGGAGGCAATCTCATCCGCAATCTTAAATCCGATACCATGGATATCCTCCGCCAGCTGATAGGGATTCTCCTTCATAATGCTGTAAAGCCTCATCCCGTAGGTATCATAGATACGCAAGGCCAATGTGTTGGAGATGCCATACTGCTGCAGGTAGATCAAAGCATCCCGCAGATCCCGCTTCTCCTCCATCTGCTGTGCGATCTCACGGGCCTTATTCTGGCTGATCCCCTTGATTTCCGCCAAGCGTTCCGGCTCCTCCTCCATGACACGGAAAGTATCATCACCGAATTTTTTCACGATGCGGGCCGCCAAAGCAGCCCCGATGCCCTTGATGGCGCCGGATCCCAAGTATCGTTCCATGCTCACCCGGTCCTTGGGCGCAACGGTCTGATAGGAACTTATTTTAAACTGGGTACCATACATGGGATGTTCCGTGTATTCCCCCTGGGCTTCTATGGTCTCCCCTTCAGACAGCCCGCGGCAGCTGCCCACACAGGTGACCGCAGCCTCTTCTCCCATCAATTCCATAACAGTATAACCATTTTCCGGATTCTGATAGATGATATGCTCCACATAACCGCTGATCGCATCCATAGCCTGTTTCTCCTCATGCACAAAAAAGACTGCCTTTTCACCTCAGCAGCCTTTACTTACTCCTAAACCATATTTCTCTTCATTTGTTCATAAAGCATCTGAGCCAGTCCCAGACTGCTCTGCTCTGTAGTGTCTGCCGCCACCTGCTGGATCATCTGCTCCTTATAGTAATCCATCAGGCTGCTGCTGGAACCTGTCATACCTTCCGTGCTGTAGTTGGGAACTGTCTTCTGCATAGCCTTGAACATCTGCTCCAGAAAATATGCTTCAAACTGTTTGCAGGCATCCATCAGTTCCTCATCGGTGGCATTTTCATATCCTGTTTTTAACTGCCCCTCCAGCTTAGAGGCTGACGCATTGTTCGCCGCCATGCTGGCGCCGGCCATGCCGCTCATGCTGCCGGTGTTCCACAAATTACCGATATCCATTGTATGAACCTCCTATTTTGAGTTCCGCGTGTTCCTCTACTATCGCTTCAGATTGTTGGCCTGCTGCAGCATCTCGTCCGATGCGGTGATTGCTTTGGAGTTCATCTCATAGGCTCGCTGTGCCACGATCATGTTGACCATCTCATCCACCACCTGCACGTTGGAGCCCTCCAGGTAATTCTGAAGCACCTTGCTCTTCTCCACATTGGTGCTGGTAAATTCATTGATAGGCTGACCGCTGGCCGCAGACTCCGCATACAGGCTGTCATCCAGGCGCTCTAAGCCCGACGGATTGTTGAACTGGATCAAACCGATCTGGATTCCCAGCGGCTGGGGAACATTGCGCTCATCCGGATAACATATGGAACCTTCAGCCGTAACCGTTATCCTGCTGACTACATAGTTGCTGCTTAAGCTGATAGGGCGCCCCTGGGTGTCCAACACGGGCAGGCCGTCCGAGGTGGTCAGCATATTGCTTTTGTTCTCTCCCAGCGCCCAGTCAAAATTACCGTTTCTGGTATAGTATGTATTGCCGTCACTGCCCCGTACGGCAAAAAAACCTTTTCCGTCAATGGCGAAATTTGTGTCCTTCTCAGAGGAGAGCAGGGGGCCCGGTTTGCCGTATAATGCCGTGATAGAAGCATTGCGCACACCCAGACCTACCTGTGCGCCGGTGGGCTTTGGCCTTCCGTCCGCCGTGGTAGTTCTCTGCTGTAAATTCTGGTACAGAAGGGATTTAAATTCATTGACCTCTGTCTTGTACCCCGTGGTATTTACATTCGCCAGATTGTTTGCAATGTTGTCGATATTTACCTGTTGGGCGATCATGCCTGTCGCCGCTGTCCACAAACTCCGAACCATTTCTTTCTCTCCTGTCTCTGCGGCCCCTATCCCGCACAGGACATGCCGCAGCTGTCATTCTCAATATTTCAGTCGGATTCCCGTCTGTCCGCTTTTACGCCTGCCCGTTATTGAACCCTGCCCAGCTGACCCGCCGCAATTTCCAAACTCTCATCGTAGGTCTGGACGATCTTCTGGTTGCTCTCATAGGCCCTGGTCACGCTGATCATGTTGACCATCTCTGTTATCACAGACATATTGGACATCTCCAACACCCCGGATTTCACCTCCCCGGTGCCGTCCATGGGGGTCGCCCCTTCCACCGGCTGGAAAAATGTATCTCCAAATTTTTCCAGATAATCATAATCCTCGAAATCCGCCACCTGGATTTGAGCCACCCGCCGCCCATTCTGGAAGATATTGCCCGCGTCGTCTATCTTGGTGTCCGTAGCCAGGGTGTCAAGCTGAATCCGGCGGTTCTGGGTATCCAGCACATACATGCCGTCATTATTCACCAGATAGCCGTCCTGGGTCAGGGTAAAATTGCCCGCTCTGGTGTATTTAGTAGAGGTTTCTCCTTCGCTGTCCGTATATTCCAACGCGAAGAAACCGCTGCCGGACAGCGCCAGGTCGTAAGTGTTGTCCGTAATCCGAAAAGGTCCCTGTCCGTAGTCTGTATAATTCTCGCCAATTTTCACACCCAGACGGCTGTGGCCGATAGGCTGTACCGTTCCCAGTCCCACGGAAGAATCCTTGATTTTAACCGCCAGTACCTCGCGGAAGGGCTGACTGGTGGCGCCTTCCTTTTTAAAGCCCACAGTGGAAGCATTGGCCAGATTGTTGGTCAGTATGTCCATGCGGTTCTGCTCATTACGAAGTCCTGTATGAGCCGTATAAAGTCCTCTAAGCATACTACACTCTCCTTACTATAATTGCCTGTTAATCCTCTCGGTAACCGGCCAAAAACTCCACATACTTGCCGGTGCCGATGGCCACGGCCGTCATGGGATCTTCCGCCGTCATGGTATTGATACCGGTCTTGGCGGAGATCAAGTCCTCCAGTCCCCGCATCAAACTGCCGCCGCCGGTGAGCACAATGCCCCTGTCGGCGATATCCGCCGCCAACTCGGGCGGAGTCTTCTCCAACACACTGTGGATGGTTTCCACGATCTGCGCCGTAGTCTCCCGCAGAGCTTCCTCGGTCTCCTCGGAGGATACCTTCACCGTCTTGGGCAGACCCGTCACCAGGTTTCGGCCGCGGACATCCATATAGTCCACTTCCGGCCTTTTGAAGGCGGAGCCAATCTTGATTTTCAGATCTTCGGCGGTTCTCTCACCAATCAGCAGATTGTGCTTTTTCCGCATATAGCGGACAATAGCTTCGTCAAAATCGTCTCCGGCGATCTTAATGGAAGCGCTGACCACAGTGCCTCCCAGAGAAATCACCGCAATATCGGAAGTACCTCCCCCGATATCCACGATCATATTGCCGCAGGGCTTGGATATGTCAATACCCGCGCCGATGGCGGCCGCAATGGGTTCTTCTATGATGAATACCTCCCGGGCGCCTGCCTGATAGGTAGCATCCTCAACCGCTTTCTTCTCCACTTCCGTAACGCCGCTGGGCACACAGACCGCGATGCGGGGTTTGCGGAATGTTCTCTTGCCCAGAGCTTTCTGGATGAAGTACTTCATCATCTTCTCGGTAACGGTATAATCCGAGATCACGCCCTGGCGCAGGGGTCTCACCGCCACGATGTTGCCGGGAGTACGCCCCAGCATCAGCCGGGCATCCTCACCGATAGCCTTAATCTTATTGGTGTCTCTATCGAAAGCTACAACAGAAGGCTCCTTCAAAACCACGCCTTTTCCTCTGATGTAAACCAAAATGCTGGCGGTACCCAAATCAATTCCAATATCAGTATACATATGTTACTACCCCTTTCATGGCCTCTTTACTTATGAACGGTAAGATTTTCCGATTTCTGCACAACACATGTTGCCTGCTCGGATAACATGCGCTGTGCAGAAAGGAAAATCCAATCGTTCGTAAGTCTATGTTAATGTTTCCACATTTTCCGATAAATAAACAATTCCTGCGCAGACGCGCAACGTCAACGTACATTATACATGAAAACATTTATTTTTCAAAGGGGTTTCGCAAAATTTTAGAATTTTTTAAATGCGAAAAGAAAACGGTTCCTTCCGTTCTCTTTCCGCATCCATGCTCTCCATATTTATATCGGCTGATTTCAGGATGGCTTAACCCCTCTCCAGCATTTTTTTGACATAAATGCCGGTGTAGGATCCGGCAGCCTTCGCAATTTCTTCCGGCGTCCCCTGGGCAATGACCGTTCCGCCCCGGTCTCCGCCCTCCGGTCCCATGTCGATAATATAGTCCGCCGCCTTGATCACGTCCAGATTGTGCTCAATAACGATGACCGTATTGCCGCCGTCCGCCAGCTTGTGCAGAATCTCCACCAGCTTGTGTACATCCGCAAAATGCAGGCCGGTAGTAGGCTCGTCCAGAATATATACCGTCTTGCCGGTGCTGCGCCGGGACAACTCCGTAGCCAGTTTGATCCGCTGAGCCTCGCCGCCGGAGAGGGTGGTGGAAGGCTGCCCCAGCTTCACATAGGACAGACCCACGTCATACAGCGTCTGGATCTTGTTGCGGATGGAAGGCACATTTTCAAAGAAGGGCAGCGCCTCCTCCACCGTCATATCCAGCACGTCATAGATGCTCTTGCCTTTATACTTCACATCCAGAGTCTCCCTGTTGTAGCGCTTGCCGCCGCAGACTTCACAGGGCACATACACATCCGGCAGGAAATGCATCTCTATCTTGATGATGCCGTCCCCGCTGCATGCCTCACAGCGTCCGCCCTTCACATTGAAACTGAAGCGCCCCTTATTGTAGCCCTTGGCCTTGGCATCCGGCGTGGAAGCGAACAGATCCCGGATCATATCAAATACTCCCGTATAAGTGGCCGGATTGGATCTGGGAGTACGGCCGATGGGGGACTGGTCGATATCTATGACTTTGTCCAGCTGTTCCATTCCCTCGATCCCCCTGTGCTTTCCCGGAATCACCCTGGCCCGGTTCAAATCCCGGGAGAGATGCTTGTTCAGCACCTCGTTGACCAGAGAGCTTTTGCCGGAACCGGACACACCGGTGACACAGGTCATAATGCCCAGAGGGAAAGTCACATCCACATTCTTAAGATTGTTTTCCGCTGCGCCCAGCACCTTGATATAGCCTGTGGGCTTGCGGCGCGCCCGGGGCACGGGAATGGTCTTTTTGCCGCTCAGATATTGGCCGGTGACAGATTCTTCCACCTGCATGATCTCCCGGGCCGTTCCCACTGCCACCACTTCGCCGCCGTGGGAGCCCGCGCCGGGACCGATATCTACAATATAGTCCGCCGCCAGCATGGTATCCTCATCATGTTCCACCACGATCAGGGTATTGCCCAGATCCCGCAGCTGCTTCAGTGTGGCCAGCAGCTTGTCATTGTCCCGCTGGTGCAGACCGATGCTGGGCTCGTCCAGAATATAGCACACACCCACCAGACCGGAACCGATCTGGGTGGCCAGTCGAATCCGCTGGGCCTCGCCGCCGGATAGACTGGCGGTGCCCCGGGCCAGGGAGAGATAATCCAAGCCCACATCCAGCAGGAATTTCACTCTGGCACGGATCTCCTTTAACAGCTGCTTTCCGATCATCTCCTGCTGGGGCGTCAAATTAAGCCGCGTCACAAAATTATGGAGCTTTACTATAGACATGGCCGTGACTTCATAAATATTCTTATCCCCTACGGTCACAGCCAGAGATTCCTTTTTCAGACGCATCCCCTTACACTCCTTGCAGGGAGTGATCCGCATAAAGCTCTCGTATTCCGCCTTGGAGGACTCAGATCCCGTCTCCCGGTACCGGCGCTCCACATTGCGGATCAGCCCTTCAAAAGCGATGGGATATTCGCCCTTCCCCCGCTGCCCTTCATAGTATACCGTAACTTCCTTTCCACCCGTCCCGTGAATCAGGACATCTTTGATTTCGTCCGGATAATCCTTATAAGGCGTATCCAGGTCAAAATGGTACTCCTTGCACAAGGCCTGCAGAAGCGCATTGGTAAAACTCCCCTTGGAATTACAGGACTGCCAGCCCAAAACCACGATGGCCCCCTGGTTGATGGACAGCTTCTGGTTGGGAATCATCAGTTCCTCGTCAAACTCCATCTTGTACCCCAAGCCAAAACACACCGGACAGGCGCCGAAGGGATTGTTAAAGGAAAAGCTGCGTGGCTCCACCTCGCTGATGCTGATACCGCAGTCCGGGCAGGAAAAACTCTGTGAAAAGCTGAGAGCATGTCTTGGTGTATCCCCACCTACCACATCCACCTCCAAAAGTCCCTCCGCCAGTTCAAGCACATTCTCAACGGAGTCCGCCAAGCGCTTCTGGATTCCTTCCTTCACCACCAGGCGATCCACCACAATCTCAATATTGTGCTTGATATTCTTCTCCAGAGGAATCTCCTCGGACAATTCATACAGGTTGCCGTCCACCCGCACCCGGACATAGCCGCTTCTCTTGGCCCGGTCAAAAACTTTCTCATGCATGCCCTTCCGGCCCCTGACTACCGGGGCCAGCAGCTGGATCCTGGTCCCCTCCCCCAGTTCCATGATCTGGTCAACCATCTGATCAACCGTCTGCTTGGCGATGACCCTGCCGCACTTGGGACAGTGGGGAATGCCGATCCTGGCATACAGCAGACGGAAATAATCGTAGATCTCCGTCACCGTCCCCACGGTGGAACGAGGATTGCGGTTGGTGGACTTCTGGTCTATGGAAATGGCGGGTGAGAGACCGTCAATCCGCTCCACATTGGGCTTCTCCATCTGTCCCAGGAACTGTCTGGCATAGGAGGACAGGGATTCCATGTACCGGCGCTGTCCCTCCGCGTAGATGGTATCAAAGGCCAGGGAGGATTTCCCGGATCCCGACATTCCCGTGAGAACCACAAACTCGTTCCGCGGAATGTCCACATCAATATTTTTCAGGTTGTGCTCGCTGGCTCCCCTTATCTTGATATACTCCTTCCTGGGGAGCATTTTCTTGGCTTCTTCCATATCTGTATTACCTCGCTTATCTTTATAATCAGGTGAATGCGAAACTCCCTTTTTCCATAACAGGGAATGGGCAATTCAGTCCTCTTTGTCCAGTTCGTTTAACTTGGCCTTCAGTTCCAGCATCTTATCCCGCAGCTGCGCCGCCGCCTCGAAGTTCAGATCCGCCGCCGCCTTCTGCATCTTCTTCTGTATATCGGCAATCAGCTTCTCCAACTCCTTGCGGCTCATGGACTCGGGATCCTTCTCGAAGCGCACTTCTTCCTCCGCAATCTCTTTGGATATGCTGATCAGTTCCCGCACCGCCTTCTTGATGGTCTGCGGCGTGATACCGTGGGCCTTGTTGTAGGCGGTCTGGATAGCCCGGCGGCGGTTGGTCTCGTCAATAGCCGTGCGCATGGACTCCGTGATCACATCCGCGTACATGATCACATGGCCGTCCGCATTGCGGGCCGCCCGGCCGATGGTCTGAATCAGGGAAGTGCCGCTGCGCAGAAATCCCTCCTTATCCGCATCCAATATGGCCACCAAAGTGATCTCCGGAATATCAAGCCCTTCCCGGAGCAGATTGATCCCCACCAGAACGTCAAACACATCCAGCCGCATATCCCGGATAATCTCCGCCCGCTCCAGGGTGTCAATATCCGAGTGGAGGTATTTCACCCGGATACCTATCTCTTTCATATAGTCGGTGAGATCCTCCGCCATGCGCTTGGTCAGAGTGGTGATCAGCACCTTGTTATGCTTTTCCACCTCCCGATTGATCTCCCCGATCAAATCATCCACCTGGCCCTCCACCGGACGCACATCCACCTGGGGATCCAAAAGGCCAGTGGGCCGGATAATCTGTTCAGCCCGCAGCAGCTCATGCTCCTCCTCATATTTCGCCGGGGTGGCTGACACAAAGAGAATCTGATCGATATGGGCCTCGAACTCCGAGAAATTCAGGGGCCGGTTGTCCAGTGCCGAAGGCAGTCTGAACCCATAGTCCACCAGCGTGGTCTTGCGGGATCTGTCCCCGGCATACATGGCCCCAATCTGAGGAATCGTCATGTGGGACTCGTCTATGATTATCAGATAATCATCCCCAAAGTAATCCATCAGACACTTGGGCGGCTCCCCCGGTTTCATGCCGCTCAAATGCCGGGAATAATTCTCTATACCGGAGCAAAATCCCGCCTCCCGCAGCATCTCCACATCAAAATTGGTGCGCTCCGCGATCCGCTGGGCCTCGATCAGCTTGTCCTCCCCCTTGAAAAAACGCACCCGCTCCTCCAGTTCCATCTCAATATTGTCGCAGGCGCGCTTGATCTTCTCCGCCGCAACCACATAGTGAGAGGCGGGGAAGATGGAGATATGGTTCAGCGTCGCATGGGCCTTGCCCGTCAGGGGTTCCACCTCGGAGATCCTGTCGATTTCATCCCCGAAAAATTCCACCCGGATCAGGTAATCCCCGCCCTGGGCCGGATAGATCTCCACCACGTCCCCCCTCACCCGGAATGTGCCTCTCTGCAGGTCCATATCGTTGCGGTCATACTGGATATCCACCAGTTCCCGGAGCACCTGATCCCGGTCCTTGACCATGCCCGGCCGCAGGGACACGATCATCTCCTGGTAATCGTCCGGGCTGCCCAGGCCATAGATGCAGGACACGCTGGCTACCACGATCACATCCTTGCGCTCAGACAGAGATGCCGTAGCAGACAGCCGCAGCTTGTCGATCTCGTCATTGACGGAGGAATCCTTGGCGATATAGGTATCCGAAGAGGGTACATAAGCCTCCGGCTGATAATAATCGTAGTAGGACACAAAATATTCCACCGCGTTCTCCGGGAAAAATTCCTTGAACTCGCCGTAGAGCTGCCCCGCAAGTGTCTTGTTGTGAGCAATGATAAGTGTGGGCTTATTCAGGGCGGCGATTACGTTGGCCATGGTAAAGGTCTTACCGGACCCGGTGACTCCCAGCAGAGTCTCGCACTGATTGCCCTGCCGGAAGCCCTCCACCAGCGCCTCTATGGCCTGGGGCTGATCGCCGGTGGGCTGATATTCGGATACCAGTTTAAAGTGATCCATGAAAATCCTCCTCAAATATTTCAATCACAGTGACAGCCACGTACACATTTCATTTATTCTATCACATCATGTTTCGTTTGTACAGACATTTTTAGAACATTTGTTCTGAAAATGGCGCAGGGCAAACCAAATTATTTACCCTGCGCCATAGCACACTGTCATTTCCCTATATATACATTTTCATCCTTTTTTGCCGTCTTTATTCCATGATTCCCAACAGCACTTCTTTAGCTTTCTCCAGCTGGTTGTCATAGCCGCTGCCGTAGTATGCCTCGCCGTCAAAGGGACAGGCCACATCCGGCTCGATGCCGATACCATGGATATTGCGGCCCTTGGGCGTATAATAGCTGCTGATGGTGATCTTGACGGCGGAACCGTCCCGCAAAGTCAGCATCTGCTGCACGATGCCCTTGCCGAAGGTAGTCGTACCCACCAGTGTGCCCTTATGGTAATCCTGAATCGCGCCGGAGAGAAGTTCCGAGGCGCTGGCGCTGTTGCCGTCAATCAGTACCACCAGCGGCAATTCAAACTCCTTGCTGCCGTCACAGCTGTACTCCTCCCGCTTTCCATACTTATCCTCGGTATAAACCACCAGACCCTCCGGCAAAAGCATCCTTGCGATGTCCACCACAGCGCTGACGCTTCCCCCGGGGTTGCCCCGCAGATCCAGTATCAGGCCCTTCATGCCGCTGCCGCGGGAAGTCTGCAGGGCCTGCTCAAACTGTCCCGGTGTCACCTCGTCAAACTCGACAATGCGAATATAGGCCATGCCGTTCTCCAGCATCTCCTGCTCCACCGTGGGAATCTCCACCTGCCTGCGCTGCACTGCCATATCCAGGTATTCCCCATCCCTGTAGATAGTCATCCGCACGGTGGTGCCCTCCTCCCCTTTGATCAGGCTCACCACCTTATCCAGATCCATTCCATAGGTGGAAACCCCGTCCACCTCGTAAATGATATCATTGGGCCGCAGACCTACCTCCTCGGCCGGGGAGCCCGGTATGGGACTGTTGATCTTTGGATAGTTGCGTTCCGTATCCTGCGCCACATAGGCCCCGATTCCATAGTAGGCGCCTGTGGTCTGCTCCATAAACGTGCTGAAATCGCTGGCGTTGAAATAGCTGGTATAGGGATCCCCCACAGCATCCATCAAACCCTGATAAATGCCGTTTTCCAAATCTTCACGGCTTATGTCATCCTTATAATAGTAATGTTCTATCATGTACTCCAGCGTGTCAATCTTATCCGCCACCGCATCGCTCAATTTGCCGTCCCGTCCGGAACTACCCGCATTGACCTGCTGGCTGCCTTCCACCTTCTGCTGGATCTGATACCCCAGATATCCCACACACACCACCAACAGGGCCGTTGTTATGCCCACGAGCAAGCCTGCAAAAAATTTTCCGTCCCAGCTTTTCTGGTGTTTGTTTTGATTATCAAATACTTCCATATTTACCTCTTCCCGCATAACCGGAGTTTGGTTTAAGCCAAACACCTGCTGTGCCTTTATTATCGCACCAATCAGTATTTGGAAGTTTTACTTCCAAACTTACCTTGCTCCCCTACTCCTGTTACGGTGAAATATAATTCCAAGGCGATACATATTCCCCGTTCAGACGCACACTGAAATGTAGGTGGTTCCCGGTAGAACGGCCGGTAGATCCCACCGCCGCAATCGTGTTGCCTCTTGCCACCACATCGTCTTTCTTCACGTACAGCTTGGAGGCATGCATATAGATGGTATAGAGTCCGCCCCCGTGGTCGATCATCACATAATTGCCCATGGTGGAACTGTAATCCGCCGCAACAACAATCCCGTCGTAGGCGGCATAGATGGCCGTCCCCTTGGGCGACGCGAAATCCACGCCGTTATGGAACTGTGGTACGAAAAGGGTGGGATGCATACGCATGCCGTAATCGTCGGAAACTCTGGTATAAGACGCCAACGGGAATTTGAAAGTGCCGCCGTCATAAGTCAGCACCTTGCCGCTGCTGGCGAGTATCCGCTTTTTTTCATCCTCCACCGCTTTTTCCAAGGCCGCAATCAACTCGTTCTGCGCTTTGATATCCGCCTCATATTCCTCTATGGACTGTTCCCCCGTACTGATCCGCTGGTCATAGGCATTCAGTTCCTTCTCCTTCTGGTTCATCAACTCTTCCAGAGCCGCCTGTTCGCTCTCCACACCCGCCTTGGCCTCGTCCAGAAATGCCTTATCCTCCTCCAGCTGGGCTTTGCAAAGTTCCACATATTCCCTTGTCTGGATAAATGACTCCAACATCTGGTTGTCATATTCCGCCACTTTCTCCATATAGTAACTGCGGTTCAGGAAATCCGCAAAGCTGGTGGCTCCCAGAATCATATCCAGGAAGTAATTCTCCCCCCTCTCATAGCTATATCTTATGTGGCTGGACATGGCGGCATACTGACTATCCTCCACTTCCTGCGCATGTTCCAGCTGCTTCTGCGCCTCCACGATATCCGCTTCCTTATTGGCGATCTGAAGCTTGAGTTCCTCGATCTTCTGCTCAATCTGGTTCATGCTCTCGTCCAGCTTCGCCACATAGTTCTTCAGATCCTTTTTCTCCTGCTCCAGCTGCTGTACCAGTTTCCTGATATCGGAAAGTCCATTTTTCAACTGATCCCGTTCATTCTGTGCATTATCAATCTGGTTCTCCATATCTTTAATGGAGTCCGATGTGATATTGGACAGATTGGTTCCGGATGCCCGGGCTTCCCCTGTCATTCCCAGCAGCATGGCCAACAGTACTAAACATCCTGTAATCTTCCATTTTTTCATGATTATTCAATCTCCCTACACATGCAGATGTTTTCTGACAGTGGAGATACTGCCCATAAATCCAATGCCCACACCCACGCCCAGGCACACCGGCGTCAGGAACCCGAAGATTGTTTCAGCAGGCAGGAATATCAGCAGGTGACTCAGCATGGAGAACTTCTCCGCGGCGTAGTCTAGAACACTGCCGTAAAAATAGTGAACCACCCACAGCGGTATGGCCGCTCCAATCAGGCCGATCAGCATACCCTCCAACACAAAGGGGGCCCGCACGAAAAAGTCCGTAGCGCCGATATATTTCATAATATTGATCTCTTCCCTGCGCACCGAGATGCCGATGGTCACGGTATTGCTGATCAGGAACACCGATACCGCCAGCAGCACTACGATGATCCCCAGAGACACATAGCCGATTAAAAGATTCACGCCGCTCAAAGTGCTGGCCGTCAGGGCGGAATATCTCACCAGCCGAACCCCCTCGATGGAGTACAGATAAGTCACCAATGTATCCTGCATGGACACATCGCTCAGGTATACCACATAATTCATATCTCTGTACAGCGGATTGGTGGGATATCCGGCGATAAACTCTTCCGCCCGGTCGCCAAAGTAAATCTTCTGGTAGTCCTCCCACGCCTCTTCCGCGGAAATATAGACCACTTCCGAAACTTCCGTCCGGTTTCTGATCATCTTGCCGATCTCCTCAATCCGGGTGTCCGTGATGCCGTCCTCAAAAAAAACCGTGACACAGATATTCTCCTCCGCACCCTTTACCATATATTGGAAATTGGCCACAATCGCATAGAATATGCCAAACAAAAACAGGCAGGCGGAGATGGTGGCTATGGATGCCAGGGAGTACCACTTGTTGCGGAACAGATTCTTAAATCCCTGCTGTATAGTGTAAAAAAATGTACTAATCTTCATCGTCTATATATGCCCCTTCCTCTTCGTCGCTGATGATCACGCCCTTTTTCATAGTAACCACGCGCTTTTGCATGGCATTGACGATCTCACGGTTATGGGTCACCACCACCACTGTGGTGCCGGCCTCATTGATCTCCTCCAACAGCTTCATGATATCCCAGGAATTTTTGGGATCCAGATTTCCGGTGGGCTCATCGGCCAGCAGGATGGAAGGGTTGTTGATCAGCGCCCTGGCCAGGGCCACTCTCTGCTGTTCGCCGCCGGATAACTGTGTGGTCTTGGCCTTATACTTGCCGGCCAGACCCACAGTGGCCAGGATAGCCGGGACATTGCGCCGGATCTCCCGGCCAGGAACCTCAATAATCCGCTGGGCAAAGGCCACATTCTCATAAACATTTCTGTCGTTCAGCAGGCGGAAGTCCTGGAACACCACGCCCAGGTTGCGGCGCAGTTTGGGGATCTCCCGCCTGCGCAGCTTCGCCATATCTTTGCCCATCACATTGACCTGGCCCGAGGAAGCCACCAACTCCCTCAACAGCAGCTTGATCAGCGTGGATTTGCCGGAGCCGCTGTCACCCACGATGAATACGAACTCCCCCCTGTGTACCTTCAGGGAAATGCCGTTCAGCGCAGGCGATCCGGTGGAATAGGACTTGCTTACATTATCCAGGCAGATCACCCCGTTTTCCTCGATGAACTTGGCCTGCTGTTTTCTAATTGCTTCTCTTCTCCTCATGTATTCTCCCCACCCGCTTCAGCGGGCATAATATTCAATATTAAAAAGTCTACTATAAAAGTTCTGATTTCTCCCTAGAACTCAAAATTCTCCATATACTTCATATATTTTACCACCATCAGCGCAATTTTAAAGGTAATTGCATCCTCAAATACCCGCAGATCCAAACCCGTACTCTTCTGCAGCTTATCCAGACGGTACACCAGGGTGTTGCGGTGTATAAACAGCTGCCGGGAAGTTTCGGACACATTCAGGCTGTTTTCGAAAAACTTATGTATCGTTGTCAGCGTCTCCTCGTCGAACTCATCCGGGCTTTTCCCGCCAAAGATTTCCTTGATAAACATCTTGCACAGAGGAATGGGCAGCTGGTAAATCAGCCTTCCGATGCCCAGTGCGCTATAGGCAATGACGTCCCTCTCGTCGAAGAAAATCTTGCCCACGTCCAGAGCCATCTTTGCCTCCTTGTAAGAGCGGCTGACTTCCTTGATCTCCTTGACCACCGTACCATATGCAATATGTACTCCCTTCAGGCCCTCCTTCTGCAGAGTGCCGCAAAGTCCTCTGGCCGCCCGGTCGATCTCCTTGCTGTTGTCGGACTCCGACAGATCCTTGACCACGATCACATTGTTCTCGTCAACGGCAGTGATGAAATCCTTACTGCTGCTTCCGAAATAGGCCCTCGCCAGTTCCAGAGCATTGTTGTCCTTGCCGTTCTCGGACTCTACAATCATCACCACACGGCTCACATCCATCTGGATGTGCAGTTTCTTCGCCCGGCTGTAGATATCCACCAGCAGCAGATTGTCAAGGAGCAGATTCTTAATGAAATTATCCTTGTCAAAACGTTCCTTGTAAGCCACCAGCAGATTCTGAACCTGAAAAGCGCTCAACTTCCCGATGGTGTACACATCCTCTCCGGTGCCTGCAATGACCAGCACATACTCCAGCTGCTGCTCGTCGTATACTTTAAAAAACTGGTATCCCTGAATCTCCTGAGAATCTGCCGGAGACTTGGCAAACTCCACCACCGCCCTGCTGCTGCCCGACATATCGGCCGTATATGCCACCGGTTTGCCGTCCACATCCATCACGCTGATATCGACTCTGGCAATTCCCTTAAGGCCGTCTATGGTGCTCTGCAAGATCTGATTTGATATCATATTTTCTACTCCTTTTCCTGTGTGGGGTAATTTCCTTTCCATACAAACAGATATTATACTGACGAACGCTAAGATTTTCCAATTCCTGCCCGACACATGCCGCATGATCGGGCGGCCCGCGCCGGGCAGGAAGGAAAATCTAACCGTTCATAAGTATAGTAAAAATGACGAAAATCTCATTTAATACAAATGTACAAAAAAATCACAGAAAAAGCAATAGGTTTTTGTGAAAAATTGATGGATATTTAGTCACAAAAAGGGTGGCAGGCCCATTTTAAACGCCTCACCACCCCTATAGTCGGTAAAAATAACCAATTCGTTACAGACGAATGTCTATATTGCCGCCTACTGCCGGATTCACACTGAGTTCCATGGCCGCCGCATCCGCCATCTCTACCACGCCCGCACCCAGTTCCTTGCCCAGGTCAATGGCCTTGTCAAGCATCTTGATCCCTACCTGGGACTGCACATCCATCATCGCCATATTCATTGACAATCCTGCAATATCCATAATATTACCTCCCCGGTTTCCTTACCGTCATCACGTCCGTCCCCGCAGAGGTCATCACCCTGCGGGACGGATACCGATTTATATTTTTATTCTAGCACACTTACCGCGTTTTGCCAAGGGCAAAATTACACTTGATCAGCGTTTTTCCAATACTCCTCCCTGCATTCTGAATACATGGTCCGCGCGTCCAAGAAAACTTTCCTCCCAATTATGGGTAATATAAAGTATGCCCGGAACCTTCAATTCCCATATGGCTTCCTCCACCTGTTTTTCCATAACGGGATCCAGATTGGCTGTCACCTCGTCCATAACAATAAAGTCGGCGCCTGTAAGCAGTGCCCGCGCTATCCCGATTCTCTGTTTTTCGCCGCCTGATAAATTGTCGCCGCCAGCATGAACCTCCGTATTCAAACCCTGCGGCAGGTTCAGGACAAATTCGGATAAGCCTGCCATGGAAACTGCCTCTTTGATTTTTTCCTCCGGATATTCCTGATACAGCGTAATATTGTTGTATAGTGTGTCTTCCAGCAGGAACACATTTTGTTCAATATATGTTATCCTCTTGTACAATTGGCTTTCCTGCATTTTACTTATCTCTGTCCCGTTGACACATATTGTGCCCTCACTACAGGGATAAAAACCCGCAATCAATTTTGCCAGCGTGGATTTACCGCTGCCGCTGTCTCCAATCAGCACACATTTTTCCCCTTTGCGCAATTCAAGGGAAACGTTTCGCAGGCATGGTTTGTCCTGGCTGTACCCAAAAGAAACATTGCTTACCACTATGGCTTTTCCGCCAAAGCCGTCCGCCGCTTCCTCTTTTATGTCATTCGGTCTGCCCCCGTCGTCCCGGATCAATGTCATGATTTTCTTTGATATGCTTTTTACGGATTTTACATTTGATATATATTCCGGCAATTCCTCAAAGGGAACCACTATTCCGCCAATCAACTGTGACAAAGCGATAACCATGCCCACCGTCAGCCGCCCCTTAAGGCATAAAAACACTCCCAGCGCAAGCGTGACGGCGTAACTCAATTCACTGAATGCCCCCGATATCCATGATACCGAATAATTTGCCAGGACGCTGTCACAATTATTCTTTTCCGCCTCCCGATTCGCCTTTTCATATTTTTCATATATTTTATGTCGGATGTTAAATATTTTTATCGTGCTGAAACCGTTCAGATAATCGCTTAAAAGGCTATAATATTTTTCGGAGCCGGCCGATGCCTTTTCCTGCTTTTGTGTCAGTCTCTCTTCAAACAAATGGGGGATCACCGTGGAAAGGATACTTGTTATGATATTGAGTAAAGCAATCCACGGATTCAAATAGAAAATCAATAACAAATTGATTATACAGTTTACAATTACCCGATATATCCCGCATACCGCATCGAACCAACATTCGTTCATCTTACCCACGTCTCTGTTGACTATTGAAAGATATTGCGGCACCGTATTTTCATGGTACTTGCTTATGCTTTTATTAAGCAGGCTCTTAAAGATATCTCTTTTCAGCCCCGCCACATAGTATACGCGGAGCCTCTCCCTAAATACCTTATGGAAATAATGTGTCAACAAATCCAAGATTACCATGATTATTTCTAAAACGGTGAATTTTATGAAATCGCTTTGGTTATGGGTATAGATTACATCAATTAAAGGTTCCGTTAGCAGAGCGGTCAGTGAAGAACATACCGCCGCCAATGGGACAGATACTATATAGGCTGCAAAAAGCGGCTTATTTTCCAGAATATATTTTTTCATTGTATCAGCATACCTCCGTTCGATATACATGCCCTTTGGAATAGGATTGAATCAAAAAACGAAATATTAGTGTTGCGTCAACCCCAGTTTCCTTGGCAATCTCATGCGCATTTTTTTTCCTCTTTGATACTGAACTTAAAATGTCAAAACCAATTTTTTCATATTCCACACGCTCATTCGGATAAAAATATTGAATGGCATAATAATCCGTTTTTTCATCCTGAATGCGACAACACTTTTCCGTTAATTCAAATTCCAACCTGTTTTGCAAATTACTAATATTATATCTTCTTTCAACTTCCATACACAACTCACTCTTGCTGTCATCAACAGATAAACAACATATATTACAGTTCTCAGCATATATACAATCACAATTCTTTTTTATTACATGATTTTTTTGATGCTTGATAAACAATTCCAGACCTTGTATTTTATCATAAACGTTTTCATGCTTGAGATCTGCAATAACGTCAGAGAACTCCCTGCATGGCTTAAGTTTTCCATCCGAACTTACATATAGAATATCACTAACCGCTTCACAGGTCTGTTTCTCTATAGGAAACTTTGTACCAAATTTTGCGTCTAAATATTCCCCTAACATCGGATATTTCATATCCAGATAAATTTTGTTTTCCCACTTTCTGCCAGCTATATTTACTCCTATATCTTCATAAATATCAAGTAATTGCTTTGCATTAGGCACCAATTCTTTCGCTTCTTTTGCTCTTCCTATTTCTGCAACCGGTGAAATAATAACAAAATCAACGCTTTGTTCAATCCACTTACTTAATTGTGTTCCTATCGTTTTTGCATTTACTGTTGTCAAAACAGCACTTATGCCTACATTAGCCGTTATTTTTCCCTGCCTTTTAAGTTCCAAAGCCCTTTCTAAAAAACGTTGTGCCTTCGCATATGTTCCCACTCCCCGTACTATGTCATTTACATCAGCTATTCCATCAAGGCTAACCGACAAATTTTTTAATTTCACATTTTTATCGCAAATGGTATTAAGTATTTCTAAATCCTCTTGTCCATTTGTTGTGATCGAAATAGACAATCCCTTAATTGAAATATATTCTAAAATCCCAACCGCATCCGATATCAAAAATGGCTCGCCTCCAAATAGTTCTACCTCATCAGCCAAACCTTCAAGACTATTTATCACTTCTTTCATTTCATCTGTGGATAATCTGTTATTTGATTTTTTATACTCCACTGCTCCACAATACTTGCACTTCATGTTGCAAAAATCATTTATGTCCCATATAATTTTCATATTTATTTCCTTTTTATCAAAACGGCAAAAACAACAAGAAACCGAAGTCACAAGGACTTCGGTTTCCTAACTAAGCTTGCCAGAATCCTGGTTTATAGCCCTATCATCTATTATGGACTATTTTCATGCTCACTAGGGAAACAACCAGCTAGTTTCCACCGCCCCCCTTGCAATCACCTGTGTGAAACATGTGTGGCCTTCCACAATTCCCCATTTCTTTTTCTGGTCTGTCTGAATTTCTAACAAAAAGCATCTCTTTTCCTCCTTTCTAAAGGAATCCCTGGTTTATGATTTCTTGTTTTAAACCACAATCGTCGTAAAAACCAATAGTTACCTAAAGCTATGTGGTTTGTTTCTTTGTATAAATTGCATTATATATAACTTTTTATGTAAATTATTTCATTTATTTTATATATTATATTTTACCACATTGTTTGTCATCTGTCAATTCATAATTATTAAATATATTGGTTTTATATCGCATTTTTTCTGTGTGCTTTACAACCTTATTTCAATATTCAATATTGTCACAGGATTTATTTTGAAAAGAAAACAAGACAAAAAGAGGGGAGCACAGCCAAAGCGGCCACCTTGGCCAAACATAAGAGAGCGCTTTTTGAAAATGTCGAAACAAACGAAGAACGCACCGTAAACAATTCTATGGAACCGTTTACGGTGCTCCTTTACATCAGCATCTGCAAAACAATCACGACCACACAAATCAGGATCCCCAGGATCAAAGGAATACTTACTAACCGGGGATCTTTTATCTTCCGGCTGCTCCAGAGACTCCGCAAATCCTCCCTGTGTCCTTCCCGCCCGGCGATCCAAGCCAGCACACAGCCCGCCAGGGGCGTACACACAGTGGCAATCACCACATACAGACTGATAGCCAGCAGGAATTCCTGCCCGCCCAGGCCGCTCTCCGCCGTCTCCACCAGTTCCTCCATCCCGCCCGCCATATTGTCCACGGCATACATCAGCACTGTGGACAGGCCATTCACACAAAAGTGGGCGATGAAAGCCGGTATCATGCTGCCCGTGGCCTCCACCAGAAGAGCCAGAGCAATGCCCATCGCAAAGGCATAACACGCCTGGTTCAGGTTCATATGCATCAAGCCGAACAGCAGACTGCTGAGCAGCAAAGCTTTCCAACGGTTTTCCTGCCCACGGTAACTCTGGTAAATCACCCCCCGGAAAGCCAGTTCCTCCGCAAGGGGGCCATACACCGCTATGCCCAGCAGCATTCCCCAGAGGGGCACCTGGGCGATCTGCCCGCTGAGGCCCGCAACCGTATTTTCCACAACCAGCATGGAGAGCGCGTTTACCACCGTTATCAGCGGCTCCATCAACAATGTAAACAGCACCGTCATCAGTGCCGTGGATATGTGGATTTTCTTTATCCGGCAGAAAGCGGTCGGCCTGGTCCCGCTGAGCAGCAGAAACAACAGGGCAGGAAGCCAGATCGTGACCTCGGACACAATGATGTTCAGTGCCATATTTTGCACAACCACATCCAGAAACGGCGTGAATGCCGCCAGCAGACTTAACCCCGCATGGGATACTACTATGACCAAAAACATCCAGTTTGCCTTTTTTATATTCATGTTCTTCTTATCACCTTTTCCGTGATCTGTATTTTCCCCGCTTTGAGCAGATTACCCACTGCGCGCTTGAACTCGTTCTTGCTCATGCCGGTCTCCCGCAGGATGATGGCCGGGGACACCTTGTCGTTGAAGGGAAGCACCCCGTCATAGCTGTCTATGATATCCAGCAGCCTCTCGGCGTCTTCCTGGATCTGCAGATAGGCTTTTTCCCGGATACTCAGCACCAGTCTGCCGTCCGGCTGCACTTTGGATACCCTGGCCCGCAGATCCTCCCCCAGCACCACCTGTCCGTAGAGTTCTTTCTTGGGGATCAGGGCGGAATACAGATTGTCCACGGCCACGAACACGCCAAATTCATCACTGGAGGCATAGGCCCGTCCCACCACCTGATCCTCCGCATGGTAAGGGCTGTCGGATCGCAGATTGTGATATACGTTCATGGTGGCGCACAGGCGCTCACTCTTGTCTATATAGAGGGATACCAGCACCTTTTCTCCCTCCTGCACCCGCTTCACCTGCTGGCGGAAGGGCAGGAGCAGATCTTTCTCCAGGCCCCAGTCCAGAAAAGCACCTATCTTGCCGGTCTGGGCCACGGTAAGCTCCGCCACCCCCCCCATCACCAACTTTGGGGTATTGGTGGTGGCAATCAGCCGATCTTTGGAATCTTTGTACAAAAATACCTCCAGTTGGTCGCCTATGCCCGTGTCCGGCGGCACCTGTTTTGACGGCAGAAGCACTCTGTTTTCCACGTCGTCCCGGCTCTCCGCCAGATATACGCCAAATTCCACCTTCTTTACCACATATACTGTCTGTTTTTCTCCTAATCTCATATTGTCCTTTCTTATTTAGAGTTCCGCATATTCCCTCCATGTTCACTTCCCCGGTGAACAAAATCATGCCGCTTGGGCGTCCTGATTTTGTTCAGTGTACATTCCGGGAATATGCTGTTTTAGAGTTCCGCATATTCCCTCCATGTTCACTTCCCCGGTGAACAAAATCATGCCGCTTGGGCATCCCAACTCCGATGCCCCTATATGTTCTCAGTAAACTCCACCACTGCGTAAGGTTTTCCCTCCGGGCCGCCCAGGGACACAATACACAGTCCGGGGCTCCTGACCACATAAGGGATCAGTTCATCGCCCAGATGGGCCTGCATTTTGTATTCCGCCCGCATCTGCCGGATGGCGAACTCCTCTGGCAGGCTGCTCATGGCCATGTCCACAAACTGGCCATTATTCACATGATGGTTGGTGTCCAGATGATGCTTTTTCACCACTATGGGCTCCTCATACGCGCCGTTTTCCGGTACTGTGATCTTTCTGGGTGCATATTCCATGGGAAGCTTTTCCTCAATTTCATAAGCTTCCTTCATCCGCTCTGTGGGATGGGCCATGGTCTGCTGCTCCAGATTCAGCAAGGTCCACAGAGAGTTGGCTCGGGCCAGCATCTCACCGCCGGAAGTCCTCATAAAAAAGTTGCGGTATCCAAAGCAGCCCTTGAAGCCGTAGGGGAAGGTGCCTGTCTCTACCTCCTCACACAACTCCGGATAACGGTTCACCACAATCTGCCATGACGAAAGCACCCACACCAAATTGTTTTCCTTCAAATACCTGCCCCCCACGCCCAGAAACTCTGACTGGAAAGTGGAACTGTCCTGAAAATAATTCAATAAAGCGGCAAGGGTCAGCTTGGCCTGGCTGTCGCACTCGCTGTATCGTATCTGACTCTTAAAAGTATACATGGTTATGATACATCCCTTTCCTAAATAGTTTGATTACCGCCTGCCCCTCCTCGATGCGCTATAATCCTGATTATCGCATAATTATTCGGGGTTGTCCAGTGCCCCGGCAAAAAAGGCATCCACCCCATCCGCAATCCCCTGCACGATCCGTTCCTGATAATCGGCAGTCTGCATCAGCTTGTCCTCCTCCTCATTGCTCATATAGCCCATCTCAATGATTGTCACCGGGATGGTACACCAATTGATGCCGCTCATGGTGTCCGTCTCCCAGACACCCCGATCTTTAGAGCCCATCAGGGCCACCATATGGGACAGCACTTCCTGGGACAGGCGCAGACTCTCATCGTGAATCCCCGGATTGTAAGGACTGGAAGCCGTATTGCAGATGGTCAGCGTACCGTGGACGCTGCTCTTTTCCGATCCGTTGGCATGGATGCGCAGAAAAATCTCCGCTCCCGAGGTGTTGGCCGTCTCCGCCCGCTCCTTGTTGCTGATATCCACGTCATGGCTGTCCCTGATCATCACAATGGTATATCCCCGCTCTTCCAATTCCGCCTGCAGCGCCTGGGCAATGGTCAGATTCAATTCATACTCATAGATGCCGGTGGCAACGCCCCGGGTACCGGAGGATACCTTGGCCTTCATCTCTTCACTGCCAGGCCCTAACGGCTCTTTCTCCTTGTTGCCCTTGGCCTGGTGCCCGGCATCAATGGCGATGATATGACCGCCGGTCTGAGGCGTCTCCGCCTGCAGGGGCGGCAACGAAGAAAGTTCGGGCAGAGGCGCTTCAGGCAATAGTTGATCGGACGAGGACTGTCCAGGTAAAGGCACTTCAGGCAAGAGCGGCTCAGATGAGGACTGTCCAGGTAAGGGCACTTCAGGCAAGAGCGGCTCAGATGAGGGAAACTCCGTCTGAGTGGACTGCGTACCCCCGCCCTGCGAAGCCTGCTCTCCAAAGCCGGGAGTCGGAGACGCTATGCCAGGAACTTCCGAGGGCTGCGCGGAGCCTTCAGGCAAAGTTCCCGCAAAGGACTGCGTTCCATCTTCCGGCATAAGTCCCTGAACCGGGCCGGAAGACGGAGCGGGTACAACAGACGCTTCCGGCTGGCTTACAGAAACTTCAAGTGAGATTTCCGTGTCGGGTTGCTGTAGTGTGTCTTCAATGGCAATGTTTTCCCCCTCCCCATAAGCTCCGCTATCTTCCTTTGGCGCCGTGCCGCATCCCACCAACAATGCCAGGCAGCAGCCTGCCGCCACAATCCATTGTATCCGTCTATGTGCAAACATATCATATTCTCCCCCGTTTCTCCATATTATCTCTTACCCATTTTAACTACTTATTGCCATTCTGGCAATGCAAAATATTACGCGGCTGGGCTAAGTTTTGATGTATACATCCAAATACTTATTAATGCAATATCGCAGGAAAGAGGTAAGTTTGGATTTGTACATTTATATACTGATTAATACAATACCGCAGGATTATTTATACTCCCTTCATCATGCGCGTGGACATCAGGCAGGTTTCTCCGTTGGGAAAATAGATGATTCGGTTTTTAGCGTCTACTTCTTTTATGTTATTTTTGTTTACCAGAAATGACCGATGGCATCGCACAAAGTTACCGTCTAATGTGCTTGTCAGATCCTTCATGGTGCCGGTAAATTCAATTTGACGGTCTTTCGCGTGGAGAATGACTTTATGAATATTTCCGGAAGTTTCAAAAAAGAAAATATCACTGTAATCTACGCTGATCTTCCGTCCACCTACTTGAATAGTATAGACTTTATGTATCTTGTTGGTTTGGAGCGTATAGCGTTCCATTGCGTTTAACAGACATTCCCTGATTTTCACTTTCGCTTCGGCAGGGTTGTCTTTTAACACAAAGTCCATTGCTTCCACCCGATACTGAAAGGTCATGTAGCTCAGTTCAGAATGTGCGGTTATGAATATGATGAAACCGCGGGGATCAAACAATCTGATTTGCTGCGCCAGTTTCATTCCGTTCATGCTGCTGTTTAAGTCTATATCAAGGAAATAAATGCCTGTGTTCTGGCTGGTCTTGACCTTTTCCAGCAGCACATACGGGTCTCCCGCATCTAACACAAGCTGCATATCCAGTTCTTCTATCAGCACGGTATTTTGAATGGTTTGCACGATAGTTTGCCGCTGTGAGGCATTATCTTCGCATACAAAAATATTTAGCATATTATGTCACTCCTTCCCGGCAACAAGTTCCATATGCTGTACAAAACAGTCGCGCCGCATTGTGGTTTCCAGCAGCACATTGTCATAAGAACTGATGATTTTCTGAGTGTTGGAAAGCCCAATTCCCTGATGTCCAATCTTTGTGCTGAAACCTTTTTGTTTTAACTCATGCAGCGCCACGCCCTTATCCTGAAAGCGATTACTTATGATAATTGACACACCGGCCTTATGCTGAATGATATTTAAACCTATTTGGGGCTGCTTGGTCTCCAATGTGGCTTCAATCGCATTGTCCAAAAAGATTCCCAGTATTCTGGCAAGGTCTACGGTATCTATCAGAAAACCGTCCACTCTGTCGGGAATATCAATGGTGACATCAATCCCTGACTCATGGGCATAGATCATTTTTGCAGAGAGCAGGCTTTTGATTTCCAACACACTGATGTTACTAAGTTGATTCAGCTTGTAATCACCCTGGTCAATCAAATTCTTCGTCGGAAAAATTTTGTCCTCAAAAAATTTCTTCAATTCGTCCATATCGCGATTTTCAATATAGCCGGAGATGGAGAGCAAAATATTTACATAATCATGTTTAAAGGAGCGCAAACCGTTATACATGACCTCCAAATTGTGTGTGTAGTCCTGCAAATCCTGCAGGGCTCTCCTCTTTGCCTCTGTCTGTATTTGTTCCTGATAGGAACGGCGCATAGCCAAAAGCAAAAAAAGCATAACAAGCAGATACCCTGAAATATGCAGGGCATTATTATATATCATTCTGCCGATAGATCCATTTTGTCCCGGAATCAAATTGTCGAACAGATAGATGGTTATAAGGAGCAGTAATGCGGCGTCAATCAGATACCACGTCTGCTGAAGGCGTAAAATACCTTTGCCTGACAGCAACAATTTTCTAAGCAGCCTTCCGCATAGCAATGTAATATAATAAAACAGCAAAATACGAACCAAATTGACACCAAAAGAAATATATCGCTGTGTTGATAAAGCCGGGGAAATCAACATATTCAGAAGAATTTTCAGCAAATCATCCGTCACTGCGGCAAGCACAAATCCAATCATGCCCATAACAACATTCTGGGATGCGGTGTCCCGGTAGACAGCCAGTCCATATATACAAACTGCCACCAGAATACCGAACAGACCGTATGGTATACAGGCTAGAAGCGTTACAGGCATTCCGGCAAGCAACAGCAGCATATAAAGCACTATAAACGCTTTCAGGCTCATGCGCTGAGGCCACACATTGCGTATGGCAATGGACAGCCCAAAAAAAGACAGCAACATTTCAGCCCCTCCTTTCGAGTTTTGCGCCCCTAGGCAATTGCGAAACGTTCTCCGCAAGTGACGTGGCTGGTCAATATATACAAAAACGGGCTCCGATGCAGTGGCCAGTCGCCCTTATTTTGTATATATTGCCCATCCACTGTTCCCGGAAAGGGAGTTTCGCAATTGCCTATTTGCTTCCCTGATTATACAGTATTTGATTCTTTGTAGCAAGCGCCGCTCTGCGAAAATGATGAATAAATGCATGCTTTGAAAAATAGAAACGCGCTTATTTACGAAATAAAGCATTTTATGACTGTTTTGAGAGAACCGTTGTTTTTTCTGGTATGCTGTTCTGCGATAAATACATATTCACTTTGGAAGGAGATATGAAGTAATGAAGCATTTTTTTAAAGCAGTTGCCGTAGGTGTAGTAGTACTGATTGTTTTACTGGTAATCCATGTGTTCTGTAATACGCATGACATTCACCTGGATTCGACAGTAACAAGTATAGTGTCGTCAATGTGTTCTTTGTTGCTTTATCAAGGATTGATCAGGATTGAAAAGAATAAAGAGCCGTAGAAAATAACGGATAACAGCACCATATACAAAGAACCAGAGCAGATGAACTTTTATGTCCTTTTTAGGACGGCAGTCCATCTGCTCATGCAATGCGGAGTATATGTGGAAAGGCGGGAAGCCCTCTACATGTCTCCAAAAAGTTCTTCCACCTCCGACTCAGTCATATAGTCCACACTTTGGATTGAGCCATCCTCGCCACGGACGATTTTAATGTTCACCGCGCCGTTTGGATTCATATCCAACGTATAAAAGGCGCTGTTTGATTGATGATCCATAAAGATGTTGACCATCTGTCCTTGGTAGTAATATACTTTACCGTCCCTTGTGATGCCATAGTTCTCATATTCTGCAAGCCGCTGCCTTTCCAGTTCCTCCTCCAGCGCCTCAAGTTCCCAATCCCTATCCAGCGCCTTCAGGATCACCGACTGAAAACTGACTTGTTTTTCCTTCTTGGCCTTATCCAGCCAGGCTTCCAGGGTTTTCTCACCCATGTGGTCAGCCAGCACCGAAAAGAAGCTGATTTTTCCATCATCATAAGCCTTCTGAATAAAGGCTGTGATCAGGGAACTGTCCGCATCCAATTGTTGTAAGCTGACTGAGAAAAACGCAATTTCTCCATCATTATAAATCCTTTCAAGCCAGGCCGCCTGAGCATTTTCGTCCAGTGCAGCGAATGCATAGCCAAATTGCGGCAGATTGACGCCATAGTATTCGTCCGCAAGTTTGTCAGAACTGCCGCTGCCTACATTCTCCGGGGCCGTCGCAGCCTCCTTGGGATCGGCAAAGTTATCATGGGAACAGCCATCTCCCTCCAGGGCAAGAAGCGTTGAAAACCTTTCAAGCCAGGCTAATTTGGAGAGCTCCTCTAATTGGGAAAGCTCCTCTAATCCGGCAAAAGCATCATCAAATTGCGGCAGATCGACGCCATAGTATTCATCTGCATGTTTGTCAGGGCTGCCCTTGCCTGCAATCCCCGGAACCATTGCGGCAGTCCCATTCCCCGGGGCGCTCTCAGCGGCATAAGCGCCTGAGACAACAAAAACAGATGCAAGCGCTGCCGACACCAACAATGCCCCGCAACAGCCTTTTTTAGACATTTTTTTATACTTCATAATCGCATCCAGCCTTTCTCTTAATAATTCCGCACTTTCCCCCAGCAGCACAGAGGTAAAAGACTCCCTATATTTCCCACCTGATCTCACCGCATGAAGCAAGGTGTCACCGTAGGACCGTCGGTTCTGTTGGTCCAGTGACCGGATCACCGCCTCATCACAGGAAAGTTCACAGGCTTGGCCCAACTCCCGGCCCATCAGGTAAACCAGCGGATTGAACCAGTGCAGGCATACGGTAATCTGCACCAGCCATTTATACAGCATATCCCACCGTTTATAATGGATTAGTTCATGTCTGACGGTGCAGAAAAACTCCTCCTGCGGCAAGTCGGTGGTTGGCAGGATAATACAGGGGTGAAATAATCCCAAAAGCATCGGGGATGAAACCATGCTGTTGACATACAATTCCATAGGACGTTTCACGCCTGCCCGCTCTTCTTCCCGGGCCAATAGATCCAGCAAGGCCATATCCTCCACCTCCCTGCATCCTGCTTTGACATACTTTGTATAGCTTTGGTAAACTGTAAGTTTTCGTACCGAGAGAATCAGCACACCTGCCAGCCACAATATCCATAGATGCCCAAAGCCAAACGCTATATTCTCCCATACGGAAGGTTCCGCGTTCTCAAATACATTACCGCCCTGTAGAAGTTTGACGGTTCCGGACACATTGTCCTCCTGCGGGGGCCCGGCGGTTCCAGGCACATTGCCGTCCTGTTGGGACCCGGCGGTTCCAGGCACATTGCCGTCCCGCAGTAATTTGGCGACCTCGGAAGCTTTTCCGTCCAGTGCGGACGCAGAAACTTCGGATAAAGTATCCTTGTGGGAGAATATGCCGCTCCCCATTTCGTTGTCCGTCAGCGATAACATAGTATCGTCAATCAGATTATCTCCCTGAGGTGCGGTTCTCAAGGATTCATCGTCATCATACACGATGGCACTTCCAAGCCATGACGATGCCTGACCGGCCCACCGAAACAGGTTCCCCACGAGACTTTCACCCGGCGTGATTGGCAGGAGCAGACGGGCTATGACAATCAGCCAAACATAATACTGCCACTGCCTGCTGATTTTGCTCCGAAACAAAGGTTTCAGGAAAAACATGCCGAGAATCATCAGGGAACCCGAAACCGACATGGAAAGAAACAGTATAAAGATACTATTCATCCGCCCCCGTTCCTCCTTCCCAAAACCGCCTGAGTTCCTCGTAGTCCTCCGCAGTGAGCATATCTCTCTGTATCAGTGTCGCCACAAGTCCTTTCACATTCCCGTCATAAAGCTTATTGAGAAAACTCTGGGTCTGCACCGCCCGGTAGTCGGCCTCGGACACAATGGCCACATACTCGTTGCGCCTGCCTATTTTACTTGTTTTCAAAAGCCCCTTTTCCACTAGACGGGACAGCAGCGTGATAACCGTGTTTTTCTGCCATATGCGCCCTGCTTTAGTCAGTTCTTCCATAATGTGGGCATACAGCGCCGTGCCGCCGTTGGCCCAGACTATTTTCATCAATTCCAATTCCGAATCAGACACCTGCTGAATCATGATAAATGCACCTCCTTTGACTACACTGTGTAGGCTAAATTTAAGATAACACTTTGTAGTCTATCTGTCAAGAGGGAATTTACAGATCCCTATATACGCAAAATCAGATAGGCATATATACCTATCTGATAAAATTACTATCTTGCCCGTTTCACTATTTGTAACACAAACACGCCTAATAGTTTGAATTATCAGGCGTGTTCCATTTAGCAGCGCCGCAAGGACTTGAACCTTGAAATGACAAGACAGAGTCCATCTTATTAGGGTCAATTCCTCAAGCAAACTATTTTTTCATAATTGTAGCATAGAAATATAACTCATGTATTGCGAAATTACTTTTAAGCACTATATCATGGGCTCCAAGACTTTTAGTTAAATAGAGAAGTCTTTTCCAAATTTTTTAATCAGCGGTTTCAAAAATATGCCCCGAGTGTAGTGGAGTTTTCCAAGAAAATAAGATTATTTCTGATGCCGCCAACGCTTTCTCTGGCTTCGTAAATCTTATCCAAGTCTTTCAGTTCCATCCTGCTATCCATTTCCACCGGATTGAAAATGCAATCATTTCGCAAAAATCTTTCTCCGGAGAAAATACCCGATGCCAATATGCCACCACGGACTCTCTCTGGAATAGTTTAATGGATAGCCAAAATTTTTCCAACACTGTTAGGGCGTCTCGGATACCCCTTACTCCCTCCACACTTCAGCCCGTTTACCGATACTTTATATGCTACATGGATTTCGGTTCCTAGGTTCACGCCACCGTGTTTTTTCTACTGCTTTTGTTTTAAGTCCCTGCCCGCTTTAGGACAGTAACTGCTTTCCTACAGGTATGGGCGTCATCTGCCCCAATATCTTGTTCTCTTCCATACAATTCGCATGTAGCAGAAATAATGTCCCCACTCTTATATATAGCCGCGCCGTTTTAGTTCTTTTTGCGCCTTATCAGCTAATTCTATAAATGCATCGTCTTCAACTCCACTACAGTTTGTATATAGAGTCATCAATTCTATGTTTCTCATGGTTGATATACGCTCACTGATCACTGTAATGAAACATTTTGCGGCATTTTTTACGCGATACTTGCTATACTCTTCAAAATTTTCAGTTAACTCATCATTGCTCATTTCCCTCAACCGTTCACTTAATTCCATAGAATTGGAGACAAGCATAAAACTATCAGAAATCGAATTCCGATTTATTGCATTACACAATTCCTCCAAAGATTTTCCTTTTGCGCAATCATTCATCAGGTCCCCAACCTCTGATAAAAAACTTAAAAATCCCATGCATTATCTCCTTTTCTCCGAAGTTTACTTTTTCTTTGATGATGCAATATAAGAAACTGTTAAGAATTAAATTTTTACATTTGGTTTGTCTGAATCCACAAATACTGCACCATTCGCAAAGATATTTCTCAACAGTTTCCAAAGTTATTATGTGAACATTGGATATTCTTGCTCTCTATTACATTTACTTTATGATATCAAATACATCATATTGAAGATTTTTTAGAATAGGGTATAGATATCTAAAGATTGGTATCTAAAAGTCAAAGTAGTAAGCAGACTCTTTAATGTCTATACCCAATTCGCATTCTTATGCCCGTTCCCAGCGGGGTGCATGTTTCCCAGTAGGCGATGACGAACAGGGCCCCTGAACAACAGGCGTGGTATTAGGCGTTCCTCCGCTGGGGGTTCCTGCTGCCCGGGTTCCTCCCACTTTTCCACAATACTGGCAAACTGGTTTAAAACGTGGTGTCATAGCTTTGTTTCCTCCTTGAATTATTATTAAACGCATCCGCATTTGACAACCTGCGTCTGCTTTCTATATATTGTAACATCTATAAAGTTATCAGTCAATATCTATAGATGTAATTTTATCTCTTTTGTTTTGGTATCCTATCACTATAAAATGGTCGAAAGGATACTTTTATGGATATAGGAAAACGCATCTCCTTTTTTAGGGAGTCAAAAAGATACAGTGTCAATAAACTTGCCACATTATCGGGAATTTCCCAGAGTTATTTAAGGGATGTGGAAATGGGAAAGAAAAACCCCACCGTTGAGATCATCTCCTGCCTGTGCGACACGCTGGATATTTCATTGAAAGATTTTTTTGATGTTGATACGGAGGAATCCTTTTTTGAAGATCCGCTGATAAAACAGATTTACCACCTGACTCCTGCCCAGAGGAAAGCTCTTATGGCCTTTCTGGACTCCATGGCTGTAGAATAAGCTTGGATGTTGTACATTCAAATACCAGTTAACGCAGTATCGCAATTATATCTCTTAAAACTTACTCCCCCGAAAAGAATCCCGGAGTTTTATTCTGCCTGAGAACTTGTCTCAAAAATACCAGCATTCTTCCTCTTCGTTCTGTCCATATTTCCATAGACTGCCCCGTAGTTACTGTGGGATTGAGCCTGATCCCAGGAGCACAAAATTTTTCCCACAAAAAAGAGCCTTTTTCCACTGTAAAGTATCTTTTACTTTGATGATCGCCACTGAACCCCAAATAAACCCGATAACACAGGGGTCCCTTTCCCTGTAAGCTAATACAATATAACATTTATCGAGTTACTTAACAATCTATATAGAAATAAAATTTGAGGATACAAAAAAATTTGCTATTTGAACGGCCCGCGGAGCAGAACCTTGAACCTGCCCGCGGTTGTCATAGCAGAAAAGTATGGGAAATAGAAAAATTATCGTAAAAAACCTCCGAAGATATCTCTTCAGAGGTTTCAAAGCAGCGCTACAAGGATTCGAACCTTGAAATGACGGAGTCAGAGTCCGTTGCCTTACCGTTTGGCGATAGCGCTATTTGTTGACTACTTGATGAATTATACACTAAGTATTTCCATTTTGCAAGAGGAAAATGCAAAAAAGCGAAAAATATTTATTTTTTCTTTTACATTATGCGGGCACAATGGTAAAATAGGCATATCCACTATTGACACAGGAGAGGAGGAAGAGGATATGACGCGTTATTTCAATACAGAGGGACGCTGCCAGCCCGCAAAACATTACATGGTGCGGCTTGACGAGAGATTGCGTCAGATTAAAAACCTCTATGTGAACAGGGAAAAATATTTTGTCATCAACAGGGGAAGACAGTACGGAAAGACGACAACGCTGATGGCGCTGGCAGAATACTTAAAAGATGAATATACTGTCATAGCCATGGATTTCCAAACCATGAGCACTGCCAGCTTTGCGGATGAACGTACATTTGTAATAGCATTTATTGATTATATGGAAGATTTGCTCTCGGTGGAAACTGAGTTGGCGGAAAATATCAGCGCGGATATTTTCCAACGCCTGATCTCCTTGAAATCCCAGGAGTTAGTTTCCATAGACAATCTGTTCCGCTGTCTGAGCAGATTATGCAGGGCTGCCCAAAAACCTGTTGTCCTGATTATCGATGAGGTGGATAATGCGTCAAACCATCAGGTATTTATTGACTTTCTTGCGTTGCTGCGGGGATACTATCTGAACAGGGAAAAACGTCCCATATTTCACTCAGTTATTCTTGCGGGAGTGTATGACATCAAGAATATGAAATTAAAAATACGTCCCGACGCGGAGCAGCAGTACAATAGCCCTTGGAACATAGCCGCCAATTTTGATATCAATATGAACTTTTCGGTTGACCAGATTGCATTCATGCTTTCGGAATACGAGGAGGATCATCACGCCGGGATGGACGTGCCCGCCCTTGCCAACGAACTTTATGCATACACATCCGGATACCCTTATCTGGTTTCCGCCGTCTGTAAAATCATGGATGAAAAATTGCCGAATAGCACTACCAATGCTCTCCCATGGACAAAAGACGGGGTTGCGGAAGCCGTAAAAATCCTTCTAAGATCAAAAACCACTTTGTTTGACAGCATGATAAAACACATTAACGAATATCCAGATATGAAGAAAGCTTTGTATGCTATCTTGTTTTGCGGTGAACAGATTGCCTATAACCAATACAACCAGCCAATAGAATTGGCGCATATGTTTGGTTATGTGGTTGATGACGGCATAAATGTCCAGGTTGCAAACCGTATTTTTGAGACTCACCTTTACAATTACTTCCTCTCCGAGGAAGAACTGTCAAGCGTCATGAGCAAGAAAGCAAAGCAGGACATAAACCAGTTTGTCTCGGACGGCAGGCTCAACATGGATTTGGTACTCGCGAAGTTTGTAGAACACTTCACGGATATATATGGCGGCAACGACACAAAATTTGTGGAAAACTTTGGACGTAAGTTTTTCCTTTTGTATTTAAGACCCATTATAAACGGCACAGGCAATTACTATATCGAGGCACAAACCAGAGACGCCAAACGTACAGATGTGATTGTGGATTATGCGGGCGAGCAATTTATCATTGAAATGAAAATCTGGTATGGGGACGAATATAATAGGCGCGGCAGACAACAGCTTGCCGATTACTTGGATTACTATCGCCAGCGCAAGGGGTATATGCTCAGCTTTAACTTCAGCAGGAAAAAGGAAGTGGGCATAAAAACGATCACGTTAGGAGACAAGACAATTGTGGAGGGGGTTGTCTGAATTGTTTTTGCCGCGGCAGAGTTGCCGGGCATTGAATCCGTGACAGATTAAAAGCGGTTTCCCCGGCGCTTCAGCCGTGGGAAACCGCTTACGCTTACTTACTCCAGCCCCTATATCACTTACACCTCAAAGATCAACTCCCCATAGGAGGGCACAGGCCAAACTTTCTTATCCACCAGCATCTCCAGGGCATCCACGGGAGTGCGCAGCGCGTCCATGGCCTCTTTCACGGGTTCTTTGTAGAAAAATGCCTGGGCCTTGGCGTCCTGTATGGCGCTGGCCTGGGCAATGGCGCTCTCCAACTCCTTCAGGGCCATTCTGGCCGCCGCCAGCTGCTCACTCACCTCGCCGAGCAATTCAGCCTGCACAGAGGCATCTGCGCCGGCCTCCCGCACCGCAATCACGGTATCCGCCAGAGTCTTGGTGTAACTAACTGCCGCAGGGATATATTTCTTGTTGGCCATATTGATCATGGTCAGCGCCTCAATATTGATGGTCTTGGCATAGGTCTCATACAGGATCTCTTCCCGGGACTCCAGTTCCGCCCTGCTGAAAATCCCAAACTTTTCAAACAGCCTGATAGCTTTATCCGTGGTCAGCGTACCCGCCGCCTCCACCATGGATTTGATGTTGGGCAGCCCCCGGCGCTCCGCCTCCTTTACCCACTCTTTGGAATACCCGTCTCCGTTGAAAATGATTCTCTGGTGTCTGCTCATATATTCCTTGATCAGGTCATGTACCGCCAGTTCAAACTCCTTGCCCTGAGCCATCTCCCGTTCCAATGTGTCCGCCGCCTCGCAGAAGGCTTCCGCCACAATGGCGTTCAGCGTGGTATTGGGGCTGGCGATGGAGTCCGCGGAACCCACCGTGCGGAACTCAAACTTGTTGCCGGTAAAGGCAAAGGGCGAAGTTCTGTTGCGGTCCGTGGCATCCTTCTCGAAATCCGGCAGAGTAGATACACCCGTCTCCAGCTTGCCGCCCTCTATCAGATGGGCCGCCTCGCCGGTCTCCACCAGCTGCTTTACCACATCGTCCAGCTGCTCCCCCAGGAACATGGAAATAATGGCGGGAGGAGCCTCGTTGGCCCCCAGCCTGTGATCGTTTCCCACATCGGAGGCGCTCTGGCGCAGCAGGTCCGCATGGGTGTCCACGGCCTTCATGATGCAGGCCAGCACCAGCAGAAACTGAATGTTGGCATTGGGTGTATCGCCGGGATCCAGCAGATTCACTCCATTATCCGTACACAGGGACCAATTGTCGTGCTTGCCAGATCCGTTTACCCCCGCAAAGGGCTTCTCATGCAGCAGACAAGTCAAACCATGGCGTCCGGCCACCTTCTTCATGGTCTCCATGACCAACTGGTTGTGATCCACGGCTATATTGGCAGACTCGTAGATGGGCGCCAGTTCATGCTGGGCCGGCGCCGCCTCATTGTGCTGGGTCTTGGCAGTCACGCCAAGCTTCCAGAGTTCGATGTTCAGATCCTTCATATAGGCGCCGATCCGCTCCCGGATAGTGCCAAAATAATGATCCTCCAGTTCCTGGCCCTTGGGGGCGGGAGCCCCAAACAGGGTGCGCCCGGCAAAAATCAGATCCTCCCGCTGCAGATATTTCTCTCGATCCACCAGAAAATACTCCTGCTCCGCCCCTACACTGGGCACCACCTTGGCAGCCTCCGTATTGCCAAACAGACGCACAATGCGCAGCGCCTGCTGGCTGACGGCCTCCATGGATCGCAGCAGAGGAGTCTTTTTGTCCAGGGCCTCCCCGGTATAAGAGCAGAACGCCGTAGGAATACATAGGATCACCCCTGTTGCATCCTCCTTCAGGAAAGCGGGGGAGGTCATATCCCAGGCAGTGTAACCTCTGGCCTCAAAGGTTGCCCGCAGGCCCCCGGAAGGAAAGGAGGAGGCATCCGGCTCACCCTTGATCAGTTCCTTGCCCGAGAACTCCATCAACATCCTGCCCTCACTGTCGGGATGGGACACAAATGCGTCGTGCTTCTCCGCAGTGATGCCGGTCAGCGGCTGGAACCAGTGAGTATAGTGGGTTGCGCCGTGCTCCACGGCCCAGTCCTTCATGGCCTTGGCCACCACGTCGGCAGTGGCCAGAGGCAATTCCCCTCCCTGTTCCATCACCCGCTTTACCTCGGCAAATGTATGCTTGGGCAGCCTCTCCTTCATCTTGCCCAGGGTAAATACCCTGCTGGCGAAAAGCTCCTCCACATTTATCATTTCGCTCATACAGCTTACTCCTTCTCTTCACTATGTATATGGGCAGACCCTTCCTGCCTCACTCTAAAATAAGATACCTTCTTTTCCGCAAAAAAGCAATAGCTAATTTACCCGTTGCGCGCCCGCAGCAGATCATAGGGCTCCGGCGAGCGGGACAAGCGCAGCCAGATCTGCTGTTTTGCATGGGGACAGCTTTCCACAGGCCGCATATCGCTGTCATACATAGCCTCCACCGTTACCTCCGCATTGCTGCCGTCGGGCTTCATGATCTCGATAGTGTCCCCCACCCGGAATTTGTTGCGCTGCTCAATGCGGGCTAACATGGTCTGCCCCTCCCCTCCAGGGGCATTGGCCTCTGCCGCCCCATATCCGTCCGGTATCCCTTCAGTTTCCCCGGACATCACCTCCTGGATACTTCCCAAATATGTATATTCATCCATATAGGTACTGTTGTCATAAATCTGGGTATTTTCATCCGGCTTGCCGAAAAAGAACCCCGTGGAGAACTGCCGGTGGGTGCATTTGGCGATTTCCGCCCTGTACCATTCCAAATTTTCCCTGTACTTTTGCTCACCTTCAAAATAATCGTCTATGGCCTTTCGGTAAGTCCGGGTCACCGCCGCCACATACAGCGCGGTTTTCATGCGGCCCTCGATCTTGAAGCTGTCAATGCCCGCCTCCACCAGTTCCGGGATATGGTCGATCATGCACAGATCTTTGGAATTAAAGATAAAAGTACCCCGCTCATTCTCATACACCGGCAGGTACTCTCCCGGCCTGGTCTCCTCCACCACCCCGTACTTCCAGCGGCAGGGGTGGGTGCAGGCCCCCTTGTTGGCATCCCGTCCCGTGAAATAATTGCTGAGCAGGCAGCGCCCGGAATAAGAGATACACATGGCTCCATGGATGAAGCTCTCTATCTCCATCTCCTCAGGGATGCGACGCCGAATTCCGGCAATCTCCGCCAATGACAGTTCCCGGGCGGACACCACCCTCTTGGCCCCCAGCCGCCACCAAAACAGATAGGTCTGGTAGTTGGTATTATTGGCCTGGGTGGAAATATGGATCTCCGCCTCCGGCCAGACTTCCCTGGCCAGGGTAAACATGCCCGGATCGGAAATAATCAGGGCATCCGCCCTCTCGGGCCGCATATCCCGAAGTTCGGCAAAGTATTGTTCCGCCCCCTCCAGATCCCCGTTGTGGGCCAAAATATTGGCCGTCACATAAACCTTGACCCCATGTGCATGGGCAAAGGCAATCCCCTCCGCCATCTCCTGCGGAGAGAAATTTTTGGCCTTGGCCCGCAGACCGAAAGCCTCTCCTCCTATATATACCGCATCCGCGCCAAAAATCACTGCCGTCCGCAGCACCTCCAGGCTGGAGGCCGGGATCAGCAACTCCGGTTTATTACATTCCATACAAACTCCCATTCACCCACTTCATGGGGCACTCAATCTGTCAGTTAAATCTTCACACTCAGCGTCACACCGTCCCCCACCGGCAGAATACAGGTTTCCAGCCGGGAATGGTGGGTCAGCTCATAGAGGTATTCCCGCATCCGGGCATGAATGGTCCGGTTCCGGCGGGTCACCGCAAAACGGGATTCCACCACGTCCCCGTCCTGCAGCACATTGTCCGACACCAGCAGGCCGCCCTCCGACAGCAGCCGCAGGATATCCGGCAGGAAATGAATGTATTGTCCCTTGGCCGCATCCATAAAAATCAGGTCATAGGAACCCTTAAGTTCTTTCAAAATATCCACAGCATCCCCGGCAAGAAGCGTGATCTGCTGCTGCCGCCCGGCCCGCTTGAAGTTCTCTCTGGCCAGCGAAATCCTTTTCTCATATTTTTCTATGGTGGTAATATGACAGCCTTCCGGTCCGTACTGGCTCATAAAGAGCGCCGAAAAACCGATGGCGGCGCCCACTTCCAATATCTCCGCAGGACGGTGAACCGTCAGCAGAAACTTCATAAGCCTCTGGGTCTCCTTGCGGATGATGGGCACCTCTGCCGCCAGGGCTTCCCGCTCTAAATTATCCAAAAAAGGCGTGTTGCCTTTATCAAACGAATTAATAAAGGCAACCATTCTCTCATCTACAATCATAAAATTATTCAAACTCCATCTGCCCGCTTCGGCGGGTGTCTAAATCAGGATGGCATTTCTTAATTACCCTCTGCTCCCTCCGGGATTTCATCTCCGTTAGGATCCACTCCCATATCATCCTCCGGATTGGTGACATCCTGGGGCAGGGCATCCATGCCCGCAGGCTCGGCAGGCTCCACCACAGGTTCCTTGGTCATGGCTTCCATCATCTCTTCCACTGTCATGGCGGTACTCAATTCGAAATCTCCTGTTTTCAAGTCCTTGCGAAACTCGGAAAAATAATACTGCAGAACAAACAGTCTGTCATCCCGAATCAGTCCCTTACTCAAAAAAAGTTGTCCCATCTCTTTGGGAGACATATTTTCGGTGACAGTCACACTGACCACCCGGCCTTCCCCCTCTGACATGGCGGGCTCCTCAAAAACCCTGTACCCATAATCATACGCCATGATCGCACCGCGATAGATTATCATGATGATCCATACCGCAGCCGCTACTTTTAAAATTGTGCCGCATACCGCAGCTATCAAACTTTTTACATTCATGCTTATATCACCTGGCTTTTATAATATGTATGGCCATATGGTCCCTTTCCGCCGAGAATACGGTCACGATTTATTGCCTACTCAAAGTTCAGCGCTTCCGTAATATTAAAGTTAATCTGCTGGATCTGACGGCACAGGGCAAGCTCTGCCGCCAGAAAGTCGGACACCAGCGGATTCTCCCGGAAATCTGAGTATGCCCGTTCAAACTGCTCAATCCGCTCAAATGCCATATCTCCGGTGTTCTGCATCACATAATTCTCCTTGCGGAACTCGTCGATCTGCTGTTTCAGTCCCGGTTGCTGTTTCACCGCCTCAAGCGCCGACATATATTTGTCATATGCCTCTGAGCCCTTGATTGCACCTATCAAGCCCTCAACGGCCTGCTCCAGATGTCCTTCCAGCCTCATTTTCCACTCTTCCTTTCACACTAACACCCATGCCGCCTCCGGCGTCACAATACTTTTATGTGAAGAATGCCCGTATTGGGGCATTCTTCCGTATAAGGTAAGATTGGAAGTAAAACTTCCAAATACGCATTAACGCAGTATCGCAGGCAATGCCAGCGATATGCAGGAATAAGGTAAGTTTAGAACTTCTCCGCGAAACAGCCTTTGCTGTGAGCGGCCAAAAGTTCTTCTCATACTATACTTCCATAATAATGGGCAGAATCATGGGACGCCTCTTGGTCTTCCGCCAAACAAATTCGCCCAGCGCATCTTTGGTAGTGCTCTTGAGCTTGCCCCAGTCCGTGATCCCTCTGTCTATACAGCCAGAGATAGCGCTGTCCACCACCTGGTGGGCCTCCTCCATCAACTCGTCCGACTCCCTCACATACACAAAGCCCCTGGATACAATATCCGGCCCCGCCACCAGCTGGCCGCTGTACTTGTCCAGACTCATGACCACGATCAGAATGCCGTCCTCCGCCAAGTGCTGCCTGTCCCGCAGTACCACATTGCCCACATCGCCCACACCCAGGCCATCCACCAGAATGCTGCCCACAGGCACATGACCGGTGACATTGGCCCTGTTTTCATCCAGTTCCAGCACGTCGCCGGAGGACAGGATAAAGATCTTGTCCTTGTCAATGCCCAGATTCTCCGCGATTTTGGCCTGTGCCTTCAAATGCTTGTACTCTCCGTGTACGGGAACCGCATACTTTGGATGCACCAGCGTGTAGATCAGCTTGATCTCCTCCTGGCAGGCATGTCCCGACACATGGGTATCCTGGAAAATCACGTCTGCGCCCTTGCGCAGCAACTCATTGATAATCTTGGTCACAGCCTTCTCATTGCCCGGTATGGGACTTGAGGAAAAGATAACCGTGTCCCCGTGGCCGATGGTGATCTTCTTGTGCATATTGCTGGCCATGCGGCTCAGCGCCGCCATGCTCTCCCCCTGGCTGCCGGTGGTAATGATCACCTGCTGCTCGTCGGGATAATTCTTCAGCTGATCAATCTCGATCAGCGTATTCTCCGGAATATTGATACAGCCCAGGTTTATGGCGGTTTCAATGACATTCACCATGCTGCGGCCTTCCACCACCACCTTGCGCCCAAACTTATAGGCCGAGTTGATGATCTGCTGCACCCTGTCCACATTGGAAGCAAAAGTTGCCACAAAAATACGTGTGTTTTTGTGCTCCTCAAACAAAGTGTCAAAAGTTTTTCCCACCGTCCGCTCGGAGGGGGTGAATCCCGGTCTCTCCGCATTGGTGGAGTCACACATCAGCGCAAGTACACCCTTTTTTCCGATCTCCGCAAAGCGGGGCAGGTCGATGGCATCGCCGAACACCGGCGTATAATCCACCTTGAAATCCCCGGTGTGTACCACTGTTCCCGCCGGGGAGTAGATGGCCAGGGCCGCCGCGTCCACGATACTGTGGTTGGTCTTGATATACTCCACCCTAAACTGCCCTAAGTTGATGGACTGTCCGAACTTCACCACCTTGCGCTTGGTACCCTTCATCAGATTATGCTCTTTCAGCTTATTTTCTATGATGCCCATGGTCAGCCGCGTGGCGTATACAGGCACGTTAATCTCCTTCAATACATAGGGCAGGGCGCCGATATGATCCTCATGTCCATGGGTGATCACAAAGCCCTTGACCTTGTCCGCATTGTCCTTCAGATAGGTGATATCCGGGATCACCAGATCAATGCCCAGCATATCGTCCGCCGGGAATGCCAGACCGCAATCCACCACAATAATACTGTCCTCATACTCAAAGGCAGTAATGTTCATGCCAATCAACTCCAGGCCGCCCAAAGGGATAATTTTCAGTCTGGATGTACTATCACTCTTATTCTCTTTTCTCCTATTCAATAGATATTCCTCCGATTTAATATCCTGCGTATTCCCTGCCGATACACCGCATCGTCAATCAATATCCGGCCGCTTTGACATACGGGCTTTTATTGCGCACTTATGCGCCGTATTTCCCGGGAATATGCCGTTTCAACTACCGTTCAAAGCCATCATGAGAAGCTCCTGTTCTCCAGGAGCGGCCTTAAACTCTATACAAATTCCACGTCCTCCAGCATGTTCTCGAACACACCGGCAACCGCCTGCAGTTCCTCATCATCCGATACTATGACAAACACGCTTTCCTCTTCTCCGTCCTGTGACATATCTTTGAGGATCAATGCCTCCCCGTCGCCCTCCTCAAAGTCCGTCACCAGAATATAGTTATGACCGCCGATCCTCGTCTGTTCCAACACAAAAAAATCCACCGGCGCCTCACCATCGGGATTAAAGGTAATCTTTTCCAACTTACCCAAAACTTTTCCTCCTATTAAAAAGTCGCTGCGCGACGGCTCTAAAGGGTAAAGTCCCTTCGGCACACCCTCATGAGAGGAACTTTCATTCGTAAACGCACTCATGAAAGTTCCTCTCGTGCGCCTTCACGACTTTAACATAGTCGCTGCGCGACGGCTCTAAAGGGTAAAGCGCCTCCACGACTTTACCGTTTTTCCTGATAGTCCAGATATCCCTGCAATATCAGACTTGCCGCAATCATGTCCACATAGTCCTTGCGGTGTTCCCTGCGGATACCGGCCTCCATCATGGCCTTGTCCGCCGCCACCGTGGTCAGTCTCTCGTCCCACAACGTCACGGGCAGGCCCGTCCTGCGCTCAAGCCCTTCCTTAAACTCCCTGGTGAGCTTTGCCCGTTCTCCCTCCGTGGCATTCATATTCTTGGGCAGGCCCAGCACAATCTGTCCCACCTGGTACTCCACTATCAATGCTTCGATCCTGGCATAGGTCTGACGCAGCTTATTCTCCTCCTTGCGGCGGATGATCTCCAAGCCCTGCGCCGTAATGCCCAGCGGGTCGCTGACGGCCACCCCCACTGTCTTTGATCCGAAATCAAGCCCCATAGTACGCATAATGATACCCCCGTCTACGGATGCCACTGGTTATGGCGGATATACTCTGTCAGCAACTCCTCCACAATCTCGTCACGCTCCACCCTCATGATCAGGCTGCGTGCGCTCTTGTGGCTGGTAATATAAGTAGGGTCCCCACTCATGATATAGCCTACGATCTGGTTCACCGGGTCATATCCCTTTTCGGTTAGCGCTTCATATACGGTGGAAAGGATCACTTTAACACCGGTCTCTGGCTCTGTCTGTACTTTGAAGTATTGTGTATTCCCTAAATCCTGCATATATCCTCCACGAATGTATCCTGCTATTTCCAATAATACTCTATTTGTCAGAAAATATCAAGTCAAAGCTGCAATGCTTCCGCCAGCAATACCTCGTCTGTGAGATATCCCCTGATTCTCACCCGCTCCAGCCGGCCTTGCAGAGAATCTTTCATGGGCAGCGCCACCCGCACATACTCCCTGGTGTATCCGACCTGGCAGAGACCTTTGTCCATCTCCTTGGATTCCTCAAACAAAACTTCCACGTCCTGTCCTATGTATCTGCTGCGGAAAGCCCTGGACCGCTCCTTTTCCAGCTGCTGCAATAAAGCGCTGCGTTTTGTTTTCACTGCGTCCGGCAGCTGCCCCGGCATACGATCGGCCACGGTGCCCCTGCGCCGGGAGTACTTAAAGATATGCATCTCATAAAAATCCACCTGCTCCAGGAACTGCCTGCATACCTCAAATTCCTCCTCCGTCTCCCCGGGAAATCCCACGATAACATCCGTGGTTATGGCCGGATGGTCAAAAGCCCTGCGCAGCTGTTCTACACTTCGGAAGTATTCCCCAGTAGTATAATGTCTATTCATACGTTTCAGCGTGGCGTCACAGCCGCTTTGCAGGGACAGGTGAAAGTGAGGGCATACTTTGTCGCAGGCGGCCAGCCGGGACGCGAACTCCTCCGTCACAATCCGGGGTTCCAGGGAACCCAGCCGTATACGGGCAAGGCCCTCCAGCCGCTGAAGCTCCTCCACCAGTTCAATCAGCCCGGAGTGTCCCCGGTAGTCCCCCCGGGATACCTGCTCTCCCTCCGCCAGATCAATGCCATAGGAACTGATATGGATCCCCGTCAGCACTACCTCCCGGTAGCCTGCTTCTATCATACCCCGGATCTCCCGCAGTATGTCCTCTCTGCGGCGGCTGCGCACCCTTCCCCTGGCATAAGGTATGATACAATAACTGCAAAACTGGTTGCATCCGTCTTGGATCTTAATATAGGCTCTGGTGTGCTCTGCCGTTTTTTTCAGCTGCATCTCCTCGTATTCATAGGTGTGACCGATATCAATAACCGTGCTGCCGCCCAGGGTTTTGTCCTGAAAGACTTTGTCCTGGGTGGGGTTGTCCTGAAAGACTTTGTCCTGAGGGGTTTTGTCCCGGGACGCTTCCTCCTGCTGCAAACCCTTCTGCCGCCTGTCCCTCTCCTCCAAATATTCCTCCAGAATTCGGACAATATCTTTTTTCCGGTTATTGCCGATGGCCAGGTCGATGCAAGCGTCCTTGAGCGCCTCCTCCTGCCCTGTCTGCACATAGCAGCCCATGGCCACCACCACCGCGTCCGGGTTCATAGCCCTGGCCCGGTGCAGCATCTGGCGGCTTTTGCGATCCGCGATATTTGTCACCGTGCAGGTATTTATGATATAAATATCGGCTTTTTCCCAAAAAGCCACAACATTATAACCCTTTTCCCGTAAAATTTGTTGCACAAAATCCATTTCATAGGAATTCACTTTGCAGCCAAGATTGTGAAATGCAACATTTTTCATATTATTCCTCACTTTTTTTGTATTGTTTTTTCCTTGACTTTTACCCAATCTGCCAGTAATATGTAAGCAGAAGTTAGGATGTTACATATTCAGTTACCTGCTGGCGCAATATGGCCGGCAATCCTGTGACAGGAAAAGGTACGTTTGGAAGTAAAACTTCCAAATACGCATTAACGCAGTATCGCAGGCCCGGCCTGCGATATGCAGGGAAGAGGTAAGTATGGCAATCAGCAAGGAGGTAAAAGCAATGAAAACAATACAGATTTCCCTAAATTCCATCGACAAAGTGAAGGCGTTCGTAAACGACATCACCAAGTTTGACTACGATTTTGATCTGGTATCCGGCAGATACGTGATTGACGCCAAGTCTATCATGGGCATCTTCAGTCTGGACCTGTCCAAGCCCATCGACTTGAACATCCATGCCGAGGAGAATGTTGAAGACGTGTTGGCAGCTTTGGCTCCCTACACCCTGTAACAGCAAGATCCAGTCATTACGGCCCGGGCGTGTACACGCACCGGGCTATTTTAATGTGACAGAACTCTTTCGCCGCATAGACGACGGTTTTCTGTCAGAAGCATGGCAGCGGCTCACTCTGTCACTATAATCAACTCATCCGTATCCAAGGCTGTTCTCATCAGTTCGTCCAGTTTTTCCTTGATATGACTCTCATGCTTGCGGATAATTTTCACATTGGGTTTGGTCACGGGATGCTTGGCCACAAAAATGGTGCAGCAGTCCTCAAAGGGCTGTATGGAGGTCTCGTAGGTGTCGATCTTTTTGGCCACCTCCACGATCTCCTCCTTGTCAAAGCCGATCAGCGGACGATACACCGGCAATTCGCACACTTCATTGGTGGCGATCAGGGAACTCATAGTCTGGGAAGCCACCTGACCGATGCTCTCCCCGGTGATCAATCCCAGACACTCGGTCCCTTTGGCAATGGCCTCCGCAATCCGCATCATATAACGGCGCATGATAATGGTAAGTTCCTCATGGGGCGCATTCTCGTAGATATACATCTGGAGGTCCGCAAAATTGATCACATGCAGATAGATCGGACCTGTGTAGCGGGAAACCAGTCTGGCCAGATCCACCACCTTCTGCTTGGCGCGGTCGCTGGTATAGGGCGGCGCATGGAAATAGACGGCATCAATCTTGACGCCCCGCTTGGCAATCATGTAACCGGCCACCGGCGAATCAATCCCTCCCGAAAGCAGCAGCATAGCCTTGCCGCCGGTGCCCACGGGCATACCGCCGGGACCGGGGATGGTTTCAGAGTACACATATATCTTTTCCCGAACTTCGATATTCAGCAGGATATCCGGGTGATGCACGTCCACATGCATCTCCGGGTAGGCTCCCAGAATCACCTCGCCCAAATCTCTGTTGATCTCCATGGAATCCTTAGGATAGTTCTTGCGGCTGCGCCGGGCATTGACCTTGAAAGTCTTATGCCTGTCCGGGTACATCTCTCCCAGATAGGCCACCACCCTCTCACAAAGCTTTTCCCAGCCCTCATCCTCCACATAGATAACCGGACAGATGCCCCATATGCCAAACACCTTTTTCAGATGTTCCACCGTCTCGTCGAAATCAAACTCCCCCTGGGCTTCCACAAAAATGCGGCCCATGGTCTTGCGGATCGCGAACTCGCCCTCACACTTTTTTAGGGCGTACTTGATCTGCCGGATCAGCGCGTCCTCAAACAGATACCGGTTTTTTCCCTTGATGCCGATCTCGGCATACTTGATCAAAAATGCTGTAAACATAAATCTCCTCGTCTCTTATTTTGAGTACTTATTAGAGTTTTGCATCTGCCCGAAGGCAGATGCTGTTTTATAAGGCGGGGCTGAGGCATAACCCGCAGCCCCGGCTCTTCATCGGCGCGTATATTTTCTCAACATAGGAATCATATCATACATTACGCCCAATGTATAGTCAATTTCTTCCCGGGTGGTGTAAACCGAAAAACTGAACCTTATGGTGCTGTCCCACAGCTCCCTGGGCAGTTTCATAGCCTTCAGAGTAGCCGAAGTCTGAGGCTTGTTGGAAGCACAGGCGCTTCCCGCGGATACGTAGATCCCTTTCTCCTCCAATGCGTGCAGCAGTACTTCGCTTCGGATTCCGGCGACGGAAACGCTGACCACATGAGGCGCCGTAGCCCGGCATCCCTCCTGGGGAATACCATTGACCCGGACTCCCTCCATCTGGCCGATCTGCTCCACAAAATACTCTTTCAGTTCATACAGACGCTGCACATCCTCATTCAGATGGGAATATATCAGTTCCGCCGCCTTGGCCATCCCGGCAATGCCTGGCACATTCTCCGTGCCGGAGCGCATGTTTTTCTGCTGTCCCCCTCCGTGAACAATAGGCTGGATCTTCACCCGCTCCCCCACATAGAGGAAACCCACACCCTTGGGGCCATGAATCTTGTGGCTGCTGACCGACAACAGATCAATCTGCATCCGTCTGGGCAGTATTCTGAACTTGCCAAATCCCTGCACCGCATCCACATGGAAGAGAATCCCGGGATTCTTTCGTTTGATCAGCGCCCCTGCTTCCGCTATAGGCTGCAATGCGCCCACTTCATTGTTGGTGTGCATTATGGACACCAGGATGGTCTCCGGCCGGATGGCATTTTCCAGATCCTGCAGGGAAATCCGCCCCCAGGCATCCACTGGCAGATATGTGATCTGAAAACCCTGGCTCTCCAGATACTGCATGGTCTGCAGCACTGCCGGATGCTCCACCTGGGTAGTGATCAGATGATTACCCTGCCTGCGGCCTGCCATGGCGCAGCCGATCAGCGCCAGATTGTCCGCTTCCGTACCTCCGGAGGTAAAGAAAATCTCCTTCGCCTGCACCTTCAATATACCCGCCAGCGTCTCCCTGGCATAACGCAGATACTGCTCTGCCTCCACGCCCTTACGGTGCATACTGGAGGGGTTTCCATACTCCTCACACATAATCTTCGTAACCAGTTCCGCCACCTGGGGGAGCGCCCTTGTGGTTGCGGAATTATCTAAATATACTTCCATTGATTTCTCCCCTCTCCGTCCCCCACAGGGAGGACGGGCATACAAAGCTACTGGTTTCTATAAACTATCATATGCATCATGGCTGTGTGCTGCGCCTGCGCATTTTGTTTCGCATCGTCCTTCATCTATTCTCTAATAGATACATCAGCCAGGAAAGTACGGTCATGCCCGCCGTTTCCGTCCGCAGGATCCGCCGCCCCAGCGTGATGGGAATTGCCCCGACTGCCACGGCGGACGCAACCTCCCTCTCCTCAAAACCGCCCTCCGGCCCGATCAATACTGCTATATCCTGTCCCGGCTCCAGCTTCTCCAGGACCTCCCTGGTTCTGCCCATGTCCTCCGCCAGTTCATAAGGGATCAGCTTCACAGGCAAATTCTTCACATGCTCCAGAGCCTGCTCCCAACTCATGACCTGCCGAACCTGGGGAATCACGCCCCGTTTGCTCTGCTTGGCCGCCGCCTCGGCAATGGCCTGCCAGCGGGATACTTTTGCCGCGGCTTTCTTCTCGTCCAGTTTCACCACCGACCTGTGGGCTGCTACCGGCACGATCTGAAATGCCCCCAGCTCCACGGCCTTCTGAATAATCAGTTCCATCTTGTCCGCCTTGGGCAACCCCTGAAGCAGATATATCCGAGAAGGCAGTTCCGCGCCGTCCTCCTTGATAAAGCGAAGTTCACAGCGGACGGTATCTTCCGTAAACGCCGCGATATGGCAGCGGTACTCCCTGCCGTCCACACCGTTGCTGACAGCCAGCTCCTCCCCTATACGCATACGCAGTACATTCCTGATATGGTTCACGTCGCTGCCCTGAATCAGGATTTCCCTGCCCTGAATCTGCTGCGGCTCCACAAAGAATTGATACATAAGATATCCTAACCCTTCCGGCAGGTTATAGAAACCCACTCTCCCTGATAAGTCACTTCCAATATCTCAAGCCCTGCGGCCTCCGCCGCGTCCCGCACCACCTGTTCCTTGTCGTCGATGATGCCGGAGGTGATGTAGATACCGCCGGGCTTTAAATGACTCACAATCACAGGTGTCAGCGGCACCAGCACATCCGCCAGAATATTGGCTGCCACGATATCATAGCATTCATAGCCCACCTGATCCTGTATCTGTTTATCCGTGATAATGTTGCCAATCAGCAGTTCAAAATCCGCCGGATCAATGCCGTTGGCACGACAGTTATCCGCCACCGCGTCCACGGCACAGATATCCAGATCCGTTCCCAGGGCATGTTTCGCCCCAAACATCAGGGACAGGATGGCCAGGATGCCGCTGCCCGTGCCTACATCCAGCAGTCGGGTCTCAGGCGTAATAAACTTACGCAGCTGCCGGATGCACAGCTGGGTAGTCTCATGCATTCCCGTGCCAAAAGCCGTGCCGGGATCGATATGCAGCACCAGCTTGTCCTGATCCTGGGACTTTATATCCTCCCAGGAGGGAATCACCAAAATATCATCAATATAAAACTGATGGAAATACTGCTTCCAGTTGTTGATCCAGTCAATATCCTCCGTCTCATCCACTGTCACAGTCCCCTCTCCAATCTCCATAAACAGGCGGATATTCCGAAGCTCCTGCTCCACCTTTTTCAAAAGAGATTCCGTATCCGTGGTCTCCCCCTGCACCTCCAGACTGCCGTCCTCCTTTTTTTCCACAAAAAAGCTCAGGTAGGCAATGCCGTCGTCCTCCTGCTCCTCCGGCAGAATATCCACGAACATCTGCTCCTTCTCCAGCGCAGTCAGCGGCACCTTATCCTCGATCTGCGCCCCTTCCAGTCCAATGTCGTACAGGGAACTGATTATTATGTCCTCCGCCACGGTAATTGTCTTAATTCTGAATTTCACCCATTTCATACAAACTCCTGTCCGCCCTTTTGTCAGGCACATAAAAAATAAGCTCCACGGCTCCTTTGATTGTACAATCTAATAAAATTCCTGTCAAATACTAATTCATACAGTTGCAAAGCGCATGATTTTCATGCATACTGAGAGTAGAAAGTTCGGAAATTTCTCTGCCTCCCATGATGCCTTCTATAGGTACTGAGCCGCCGCTCCGACACCGCCCGCTTCCACCTGTCCCGCATTCCGGAGAACAAAAAACTGGGCCCCTTCTTTGTGTCGGAGGCGGATCTGTGCCAGCGGGATACCTTCATCAACAAGGTAATCTTCTACCTAAAACAGGATGTGTTTCCAAATCACCCTCACTATCTGACCGAATCTTATGAGGAACTGTATCTGACTTACCAAGAGGACGAGGCAGATTTATTTGAGTTGTTAAGATGAACTTCCATAACCCAGAGGGCGGTTTCCCACAGGAAGCCGCCCTCTGATAATATCCGCCGCATCTATTTCCAGAACTTTTTCTTCTTATCCTTGCCTTCTTTGCCCTCTTTTCCCTCGCCGGATTTATCGTCCTTCTCCAGCTTTTTGGCCGCATTCAGGCTGTCGCCGCTCTCTGCGTCAAACTGACGCAGCAGTTCCTTGGCTTCATGGGAAAGCTTGTCGGGCACCTCCACCACCAGCGTCACATAGTGGTCGCCCCGAACCTCCCTGTTGCGCAGGGTGGGAACGCCCTTACCCTTCAGACGTACCTTGGTGTCCGTCTGGGTACCGGCCTTCACATCATAGATCACCTTGCCGTCCACGGTGTCAATGACAATCTCACCGCCCAGCGCCGCCACGGCGAAAGAAATTGAAACTGTGGAGAATATGTTATAATCCTGTCTCTGGAAGATGGGATGGCGGCCTACTACCACCTCCACCAGCACATCCCCTCTGGCACCGCCGTTTGTTCCGGGCTCACCCAGGCCAGGCAGGCGCTTGCACTGTCCGTTGTCAATGCCTGCAGGAATATCCACCGCATAACGCTTCTTCATGGGCACATAACCTGTACCACGACAGTCCGCGCATTTCTCCTTGATAATTTTGCCTGTTCCCTGACAGTCCGGACATGCCTGCACATTCCGCACCGTGCCAAAGAAGGACTGGGACGTAAATACCACCTGACCTTTGCCGCCGCATTTAGAGCAAGTCTCCGGACTGGTGCCCGGCTTGGCGCCGCTGCCGTTACACGTCTTGCAGGTCTCCTTCACTGTCAGTTCGATTTCCTTCTCGCAGCCGAACACAGCTTCCTCAAAAGTGATCCGCACACTGGTACGCAGATTGGCGCCCTTCATAGGTCCATTGCTGGCGCCCCTGCTGCGGCCGCCAAAAAAGTCGCCAAAAATATCGCCGAAAATATCGCTGAAATCAGCACCACTGAAATCAAATCCGCCGGGACCGCCTGCGCCGCCTTCGAAAGCGGCATGGCCAAACTGGTCATACTGGCGTCTCTTGTCCGGATCACTCAAAACCGCATAAGCCTCGGATGCTTCCTTGAATTTTGCCTCCGCCTCCGCATTACCTGGGTTTACATCAGGATGATACTTCTTGGCCAGGGCACGATACGCCTTCTTGATCTCTGCGTCATCTGCGTTTTTCCCGATACCCAGGACTTCATAATAATCACGTTTCTGTTCTGCCATAAATATGACCTCCGTTGTCTGTTACGATTATACTATTCTCAAAAGCCCTCAATTTCTGTTACATAAATCCGTTTTTTCTCCCGCCTTGGCCAACTCCCCGAACAGGGAAACCGTCCATCGAAAGACACGCCCGGCCTTGAATCCAGGTCTATTTATCATAACCACACGAAGAATGGCCCATTACGAGCCATTCTCCCGTGTATAAACCGAATGTAACACATCCAGGACTTACCTCTTCGTGGATATCCCTTAATACGTATTTGGATGTAAAGTATCCAAAATTATACTTCCCTGAAATCCCCGTCAATCACATCATCCTCGGGAGCGGAGGCACCGCCGGCCTCGGGACCTGCGCCGCCGCTGAAGCCGCCCATATCCGGGCCTGCCTGGCCCCCCTGCGCCTGCTGCATGTTCTCATACATCTTGGTGAACAGGGACTGGGCGCTGTTCGTCAATTTCTCCTTGGCCGCTTTCAGTTCATCCAGATCACTGTCGCTCATCTCCTGATCCTTGGTTCTCTCCAGAATGGCCTTCACAGCCTCCAGGTCGGCCTGCACAGCGGATTTCTCGCTGTCGCTGATCTTGTCTCCCACTTCCTCTATTGCTTTCTCGGTCTGGAACACGAATGCATCCGCATCATTCCTGGCCTCCACGGCCTCCTTGCGCTTCTTGTCCTGGGCCTCGAACTCAGCGGCTTCCTTCACGGCCCTCTCGATCTCGTCGTCGGACATGTTGGAGCCTGCGGTGATGGTGATATGCTGCTCTTTGCCGGTGCCCAGATCCTTGGCGGACACGTTCACAATGCCGTTGGCATCAATATCAAAGGTAACTTCGATCTGAGGAATACCCCTTCTTGCGGGAGGGATTCCGTCCAAACGGAACTGTCCCAGGGACTTGTTATCCCTTGCGAACTGTCTCTCACCCTGTACCACGTTGATATCCACTGCCGTCTGATTGTCGGCCGCGGTGGAGAAGATCTGGCTCTTCTTGGTGGGGATGGTGGTATTTCTCTCAATCAGTCTGGTGGCTACGCCGCCCATGGTCTCAATGGACAGGGACAAAGGAGTAACATCCAGCAGCAGGATTTCACCTGCGCCGGCATCACCGGCCAGCTTACCGCCCTGGATGGAAGCGCCGATTGCCACGCACTCATCCGGATTCAGGGACTTGCTGGGCTCCTTGCCGGTCATCTGCCTTACCTTATCCTGCACGGCAGGAATACGGGTGGAACCGCCCACCAGCAGCACCTGGCCCAGGTCGGAATTGTTCAGCCCGGCATCCTTCATTGCATTCTGCACGGGAATAGCAGTTCTCTCCACAAGGTCGTGAGTCAGCTCGTCAAATTTCGCGCGGGTCAGATTCATGTCAAAGTGCTTGGGACCCTCCGCCGTGGCCGTGATGAAGGGCAGGTTGATATTGGTGGTCATGGCGCTGGAAAGCTCCTTCTTTGCCTTCTCCGCCGCCTCCTTCAGCCTCTGCATAGCCATCTTGTCGCCGGACAGATCCACTCCCTCAGCCTTCTTGAACTCGTCAATCATCCACTGGGTAATCTTGTTGTCAAAGTCATCGCCGCCCAGGAAGGTGTCGCCGTTGGTGGCCAACACAGTGATAACGCCCTCGGCGATCTCGATAATAGACACATCAAAAGTACCGCCGCCCAAGTCGTATACCATGATATTCTGTTCTTTCTCATTGTCCAGGCCATAGGCCAGCGCTGCGGCGGTGGGCTCGTTGATGATGCGCTTCACATCCAGGCCCGCAATCTTACCCGCATCCTTGGTGGCCTGACGCTGTGCGTCATTGAAGTACGCGGGAACCGTGATGACAGCCTCTGTCACCTTCTCGCCCAGATAACTCTCCGCGTCCGCTTTCAGCTTCTGCAGAATCATAGCCGAAATCTGCTGGGGAGAATACTTCTTGTCGTCGATGGTGCGCTTATGGTCCGTACCCATCTCTCTCTTAATAGAAGAAATGGTCTTCTCCGCATTGGTCACTGCCTGACGCTTCGCCGGCTCACCGATCAGTCTCTCGCCGGTCTTGGTGAAAGCCACCACGGAAGGAGTTGTCCTTGCGCCCTCTGCGTTGGCGATAACGGTAGGCTTTCCACCTTCCATCACAGCCACACAGCTGTTGGTTGTTCCTAAGTCAATACCAATAATCTTACTCATATTCTTGTCCTCCTCGTTCTATACTGAACTGATTATATAAATGCTTTTCTATGAAACTACAGAAACCATGCTGTGCCTCACAACAGAATCCCTGTAGGTATAACCCTTTTGCAGTTCCTGGGCCACGGTGCCGGACTCCAACTCCTCATTTTCCACCTGCATCACTGCATTGTGCAGGTTCGGGTCGAACTCACAGCCCACAGCCTCTATGGGCTTCACACCGATGTTCTCCAGTTCCTTCATCATCTGCTTGTAGATCTTGTTCATGCCGTCCACGAAGGGGTCACTCTGCTGCTCCTCCGGGACTGTGGCCAGGCCCCTCTCAAAATTGTCAATCACCGGAAGGATTTTCTCGATGACGCTCTTGGCGCCTGTCTCAAACATGGCCTGTTTTTCCTTCTCGGTACGGTTCCGGAAATTTTCAAACTCCGCCAGCTGCCGTTTTACCCGATCCTCAAGTTCCGCAATCTTCTCCTTGGCCGCATCCGCTTTCTTATCCTGTTTAGCCTGCTTCTTGGCGGCCCGTTTCTCCGCCCAGGTCTTCGGATCCTCACCCTCCGGGGCATCCCCTGCCGCATCTTCTGCGGACGCCTCCCCGCCGTCCGGCTCCTCAGTGCCGTTCTCTGCGGCTTCCCTCAGGGATTCCTCCGCCGCATCCTCCGGCTGCCCTTCCGCGGTTTGCCCTTCCTCCATGATCTCTTCTTCTAAAATCTCTTTTTCCTGATCTGCCATGACAGCGCTATGCCTCCTACTTCTTATATAGTTCATCCAATTGCTGTTTCAGCGTCTGCAGCGTCCCGATCACCTTGTCGTAATCCATCCGCTTGGGACCGATGATTCCGATGGTGCCCTTCATGCCTTCCTCCAACTCGTATGTGGCTGTCACCACACTGCAATCCTTCATGCCCTTGACGGGAGTCTCCTCCCCGATATATACCTGTATTCCCGTATTTGTGCTGTCCGACAGGGTCTCCTGCACCAACTCACTGAGCAGTTCCTTCTCCTCAAAGGTGTTAATCAGCTGGCTGGCTTTCTGCTGGTCGGCCAACTCCGGATACCGGAAAATGTTGTTGGTGCCACTGGTATAAATCTCCAGATCCTCATCCGCTTTGATGGCCTCGGCCACCGCGTCAATGACCTCGCTGACAATGTCGCTGTGAATGCCTGCCTGCTGCTTCATGGCGGCAATCATCCCCAGATTAATCTCTTCCATACACAGGCCGTTCAAATGGGTGTTCAGCAGGATATTCAGCTTCAGCAGCGTCTCGTCATCCAACTCCTGAGTCACATGCAGAATATTGTTCTTGATCACGTTGCCCTCTACCACAATCACTGCCAGAATATGATTGTAATCCACCCGGGACAGCTGGATAAACTTTACTTTGCTGCCATGGGTCTGGGGAGCGCTGATCATGGTGGCGTACTGGGTATTCTGGGCCAGCACTCTGGCCACCTGCTTCAGCAGGTTCTCCATTCGATCCTGCCTCTCCAGCAGCATCTCCTTCATCTCAACGACTTCCCGCTCCTTCTGCCCCATCATGCAGTCCACATAAAAGCGGTAGCCCTGATCGGAGGGGATTCGCCCGGCAGAGGTGTGGGGCTGGACAATATAGCCAAGTTCCTCCAGATCCGCCATCTCGTTTCGGATAGTCGCAGAACTCAGATTCAGGTCCGTGTACTTACTGATGGTTCTGCTGCCCACCGGCTCACCTGTCTCCAGATAGTTGCGGATGATGGCCTGCAATATTTTAGTCTTTCTCTCATCCAACTGCATCCTCATCTCCTGCTTTCTGTTCGTTGTTAGCACTCAACTCGATGGAGTGCTAACACTTACTAGAATTAAAATAGCACTTACCTCACATATTGTCAACTGCTTTCCCCAAAATTATTTCTAAAATAATTCTAAAGCGCCCATAATCAAAAAAAGAGCGCGGCCAAAGCCACACTCCGTTTGTTTCACTTATGCATATCCGTCTTCGTCTTACAGGTAGAAGCTGCCTGCAAACTCCTTGTTCATCACGTAGTAAGCCACATGCTCCTCGGGCTTCACATACAGTTCGATGCTGACCAGATCGGATTCCTGCTGCTCCAGATCATACTTCCAAACATCCTTTGCAATCTGAACCAACTCTTCCTGAGAGTAGGACTTCCCGCCGAACTGCACCGTAATCTCAGACTTTAACTCCTTCTTGACTTCATTTTTCTTCTCCACAGGTTTCTTTTCAACCTCCTTCTTCTCGGCAGCCTTAACAGCAGGCTTCCTTCCCGGTTTCTTCTTCTCGGCAGCCTTGGAGGCCTCTGTCTTAACTTCCTCCGCCTTTACCTCTTCAGCTTTGGGAGTTTCTGCCTTGGGCTCTTCCACCTTGGCAGGCTCTGTACTGACAGACGCCTTCTTGGCTGCAGCTTTAGCTGCAGGCTTGGTCTCTTCCTTATTGACAGTTACGTTTTTCTTTGCTGGTGCCATAGTGATTATCTCCCTTCATCTCATTCAACACAAACTTTTTAACTCCCTGCAAGATATTATATATGTCAAATTTCCTATTGCTGTCCCTCTTACGCTACAGTTTAGCCCTTTTTCTGTAATATGTCAACTTTTTATTGAAAATTTGCCATATTGCCCCCTAAAGGCTTTAATATAGCAATAATCTTAGGCATAATTACAACGATTTTAACATCTCAGATTCCATATCCGCCTACAGCCAGAGGCTGAAGGCCACCAGCACCACCATGCCCAGCAGAATGCGGTACCAGCCAAATACTTTGAAATCGTGCTTTTTGATATAACTTAACAGGAAACGCAGCACAAAGACCGAAACCACAAAAGCCACGATACATCCGGCCAGCAGCGCGCCCAGTTCCATGGTTGTAAAATGAAAGCCGAATTTCACCAGTTTCAGCAGGCTGGCGCCGAACATCACCGGCACCGCCAGGAAAAAAGTATATTCCGCCGCCACGGTGCGGGACACACCGATAAGCAACGCGCCCACGATGGTGGCGCCGGAGCGGGAGGTGCCAGGGAAAACTGCCGCAATCACCTGAAACACGCCGATGAGCAGCGCCGTCTGATAGGTGATCTCCGCCAGGGTATTAATCCTGGGGGCTCTGCCTTTGTTCCAGTTCTCAATAATGATAAAGGCAATGCCAAAAATGATCAGTGCCAGCGCCACCACCTCATACCGGTAAAACAACGCATTCAGTACATCGTCAAACAGCACCCCAATGATCGCCGCAGGTACACAGGACACCAGGATCTTAAACCACATGGTCATGATATCCATGCGCAGCCAGGGGATGTTTCCGGGGTTCTTTGCCCGGGACTTGGCCGTAAAGGCAAAGGGCCAGAGTTTGTTCCAGAACAGCACCACCACCGCAAGGATGGCCCCCAGCTGAATCACCACATCAAACATGTCAAAAAAATTCTCGCTCATGCCGGTGAAGGGCATCAGTTTCTCCAACAGGATCAAGTGCCCGGTGCTGCTGATGGGCAGCCACTCGGTAACGCCCTCCACAATTCCGTAGAGTATCGCTTTCAGTATTTCCAACATTCTTAATTTCCTTTCTGTATATAAGTTCCGCATGTTCCCTGCAACCGCACAGAGCCGCTGATGAACATCCGACCGCTTGATGGCGTTCAGGTGTCCATCACTGCTCTTTCCGGGAACTTGCTGTCTTTATTTGGAATCCTGCGGGTCATGCCGAAAACGGATTCAATACTCCGCTTCCACAAACCTGCGCAGCGCCGCCAGGGATCTCTGTACCTTCTCCGTGTCGATGCAGTAGGCCATACGGAAATAGCCCGGCACCCCGAAGGTATCGGAGGGAACCAGCACCAGGTCATACTTCAGCGCTTTCTGGCAGAATATCTTGGCATCCTCCTCCAGGGCCTTAGGAAAGATATAGAAAGTGCCGCCCGGTTTCACCACAGTGAAGCCCAACTCCACCAGGGTGTCATAAATCAGCTTCATATTGGTCTCATAGACGGACAAATCCGCCGTCTGTTCCAGCACCTGGGCCACCGCCAGCTGAATGATGGAGGGCGGGCAGTTATGGCCGATGCCGCGGGAGATCTGTCCGCACATATTTACCAATGTCTCCGCCTCCGCGCAGTCCGGATTCACCGCCACATAGCCGATGCGCTCGCCGGGCAGGGACAGGGATTTGGAGAAGGAATAACACATAAGAGTGTTACTATAGTATGCAGACACACAGGGATTTATCACTCCCTCGAACACAATCTCACGGTAAGGTTCATCGGAAATGATAAAGATATCATGTCCATAGTCCTGGGACTTGCGCCGCAGCGTATCCGCCAGCTTCTGTATAGTCTCCGGGGAATAAACGATGCCGGAGGGATTGTTGGGTGTGTTGATCAGCACTGCCATGGTTTTTTCACTGATCATCTCCTCAAAAGCCTGAAAATTGATCTGAAAGTCCTCCACCTGGGCAGGCACCACCTTCAGCACTGCTCCCGTCAGGTCAATGTAGGGGTGATACTCCGGGAAAAAGGGAGCGAAGGTCAGTATCTCATCCCCCGGCTCCGTCACGCAGCGCACGGCGTGGGCGATGGCCCCCGCAGCGCCGCTGGTCATGAAAATATGTTTCCCCTCATAGGGGATTCCAAAACGCTTTGCCAGAGACGCGGCCACCGCCTCACGGACGGAGGTGATGCCCAGACTGGGACTGTAACCGTGAAGTTCCATGGGATCCTTCGTCTCCAGCAGCCGGATCATCTGCTCCGTAAATTCCCTGGGTGTGGACACGGAAGGGTTGCCCAAGCTGTAGTCAAACACATTTTCATAGCCGATCTCGGCCCCCCTGGCCGTGGCAAACTCCGACAGTTGACGGATCACGGACTTTCCCGATAGCATGTCCTTATATTTCTGTACAATCATATTTTTGTCCTCTTTTCTATATTATACTACATAACGCCAGAATTTACCGTATTGCATTGGTTAAACGTATATGGCTGGCGTTATGTAGTCAGGTTACTCGGCAATTCTAACTGTTAAGCAGTATAATATATCATATGGCTTTTTTGCAGACACTTTATCACGCCTCGTCTTCCGCCCAGGCCAGGGCACATCGGACTGCCCGCTTCCAGCCTTTTTTCAACAGCCGTCTCTGTTCCTCTCCCATTCCGGGAACAAATTCCCTGCCCAGCTGCCAGTTCTCCCTGATCTCTTCCAGGTCCTTCCAATAACCTGCGGCCAGTCCCGCCAGGTAGGCGGCGCCCAGAGCCGTGGTTTCTATGCAGCGGGGACGCTGCACCCGGCTGTCGATGATATCCGCCTGGAACTGCATCAGAAAATCATTGGCGCTGGCGCCGCCGTCCACTTTCAGTCCCTGCAGCGGCCTGCCCAGATCCTGCTCCATAGCCGCCAGCACATCCATGGTCTGATAGGCGATGGATTCCAGAGTCGCGCGGATGAAATGCTCCTGGCTGCAGCCTCGAGTGATGCCCACCACCGTTCCCCTGGCAAACTGGTTCCAATAGGGCGCACCCATGCCCGCAAAAGCCGGAACCACGTAGACTCCCGCGGTATCCTCCACCTTGCCTGCACTCTCCTGGGTGGCAGCGGCGCTGCGCACCAGCCGCATACCGTCCCGCAGCCACTGCACTGCCGCCCCGGCCACAAACACGCTGCCCTCCAGGGCATATTCCACCTGGTGGCTGCAGCCCGCCGCGATGGTGGTCAACAGACCCGCCCTGGAGGCAACAGCCTCCCGCCCGGTGTGCATCAGCAGAAAGCAGCCCGTCCCATAAGTATTTTTCACCTCTCCCGGCGCAAAACAACCCTGACCGAACAGAGCCGCCTGCTGATCCCCCGCCGCCCCGGCAATGGGAATCTCACCGCCCAGCAGGGAACTGGCAGTAAGCCCGAATATGTGGCTGGAGGGATACACCTTTGGCAGCATACAGGCCGGTATCCCCAGCCTCTCCAGGATCTGCCCGTCCCAGCAAAGTCTGTGAATGTCAAAAAGCATGGTCCGGGAGGCATTGGTGTAATCCGTGGCATGTACCCGGCCCTTGGTGAGGTTCCAGATCAGCCAGGTGTCCACAGTGCCGAAAAGGATCTCGCCCCGCTGCGCCCTCTCCCGCGCCCCCGGCACATGCTCCAGAATCCAGGCAATTTTGGTGGCGCTGAAATACGCGTCCGGCACCAGCCCCGTCCGCTCCCGTATCAGTTCCTCATACCCCTCTGTCTTCAGCTGCTCGATCATCTCCGAAGTTCTGCGGCACTGCCAGACGATGGCATTGTACACAGGCTCCCCGGTGGTTTTGTCCCAGCAGATCGTGGTCTCTCTCTGGTTAGTGATGCCGATGCCCGCAATATCCTCCGCGCCGGCCCCCACCATGGCCATGGCCTCCGTGGCCACCGCCAGCTGGGAGGACCAGATCTCCCGGGGATTGTGCTCCACCCAGCCCGGCCGGGGATAGATCTGTGTTAATTCCTTCTGAGCCATGGAGCAGATGTTGCCCCCTTTGTCAAACAGGATGCAGCGGGAACTGGTGGTTCCCTGATCCAATGACAGAATGTATTTCTTCATAGCATCCTCACTCCTGCGCAGCCAGAGCGTGATCTCAGTCATACTCTGACTGCACCTGTGTTATTGTACTAATACCTATTGGGATGTTCTACATCCAAACTTACCTCTTCCTTGCATATCGAAAGGCTTCGCTAATGCAAGTCTACAATTTTACATACTCGCCGCCAGGTACTTCTACAACGCGCTTGTCCCCTACTACCAGCCAGGCATTGTGGGCCGAAGGGTTATATACGGCTGTAGAGTCCGCGGAAAATTTAAGGTTCCGCAGCACCTCCATGTAATCAATGATCTCGATATTGGTGGCATACCAGATATCTTCCCTGCCTCCCACAATCCGGCAAAATTCTTCTATACGGTCCCAGTTGTCGTTCGCGTCAAACTCATAGCTGTGTCCCCACACATACATGAGTTTCAGATACTGTTTCTTGGAGAAATCCACAAACCATTGGGCCATTTCCAGCAGCCTGGGATTGTTGTGGTGACAGGTGGGATGCCACTCCATGGGATCCACGGGCAGATCAAAGCTCTCCGTCTCCTCCACCACCCGTGCATAGGCAATGCCCAGTTTATGGAACAAATCCTTAATCTCTTCATTATAAGAACCGTTGGGATAGGCATGTCCCCGCACCAGTCCCCCGGTGATCCGCTCCAGCCCCTGCCGGTCCTCCAGGATCTCCTTTGCCGCCTGTGCCAGCGGACATCTGGCAATGGTGGGATGGGTCATAGTGTGGGTGGCAATCTCATGCCCCTGATACAGACGCGGAATCTGCTCCGGCTTCAGCCGGATATCCATATCCATCAAACCATAATTCAGATTGAACGTTCCCTTGATCCCATATCGGTTAAAAATCTCCAGCAGTCTTTCATCCGCCAGCTTGCCGTCGTCGTAACTCATGGTCAGTGCCTTGGCTTTGCCGCCGGGAAACGCCTGATATACTTTCATGTATAGTTACCCCTTTCCTATATCTTTCATACCTACCTCTACATGCGTATTTGGAAGTTTTACTTCCAAACTTACTTCTTCCCTGCATATCGCTGGCCGTGCCTGCGATATTGCGTTAATGCGTATTTGGAAGTTTTACTTCCAAACTTACTTCTTCCCTGCATATCGCTGGCTGTGCCTGCGATATTGCGTTAATGCGTATTTGGAAGTTTTACTTCCAAACTTCACGCTCCAAAAGCACATACTCATAATTGGCCCGGGATTCCCCATAGTCTTTATTGCTGATGCCAGTGCGGGTCAGGGCGCCCATGGACGGAACCTGCTGGATCGTCAGTTCATGGCGGATTGTCTCGGCAAATATTTTTACCAGTTCCTGGTGCTTCGGATCCACTCCCATGTGCAGCATGACATAGCTTTCCGGCTTCTTTCGCCGGGCCCGGAGCGCAAGCAGCTGCCAGGAATGGACTCTGCCGCAGATGGCATTGCCAAAGTTCGGGACAGAGATGAAACACCCCACTGCCTCCCCATGAAAATATGCCATCTTTACCATACTATAATTAAGTATATGTCTTAAATACTTAAACTGCTTCCGAAACTCTGCCTCCGTAATCCTCTTGTAAGCGGGAAAACTGCTGTACAGTTCGATCAGCAGGCCATATGCCTCCTTCAGAGTCTTTCTAAAATCCCTGGCCCGGGGACTTACGATTTCATATCCCTCACTCTGCTTCTGCGCCAGTCTGTCCATATATTTATCGCTGCCCTCATCGTTCTTCACCACTCTGTAGCGCTTAGAGGTGTACTGCTCGCATACCTGAAAGCCGTTCTCCTCCCAGAGCCTCAGATAGTATTCTTTGTTGTAAGGCTCCCCCGTGTGGGGGCCGCGAAACTGATTGGCCTTGAGCCTGTACTTGATCCAGAAGGAACAGTCCACCGGGCCGACTATGCCCTTTAAGCCCATATCCCGCACCAAGCCAAATGCCGTATGGAACAATAGCCCCGCGGCGGCACTGTTGTCCTTACTCTCAAAATATCCCAAAAAGGCAAATTCATCCTCCGGGTAAACTGTAATAATTCCCCGGCTCACCACCTTCTCGTCTTCATATACCAGTATGGGAGTAATCGTAAAATAGTGGCTCAGGATATGGGTACCCTTCAGGATTGCCCTCTCCTCCTTCTCATTTTGCATCAATTCCTCTTTGACATAAATCCGTCCCGGCAAAGCCAGGAAATCCTGAATATGTTTTTCGCTTCGAGGCCCGAAAATCACTGCCCGCATACCCATTTTATGTATCCTCCTTCTGCCCTTTCCAAAACGCAATCCATTGAATATTCTTTATCTTTTATGGTTACATTCTAGCATAAAAAAACTGAAAATACAATGGTTTTTTGCCTGTCATGCATACCGGACAGTGTATGCATTGTCTTTTACCCCAAACACGCTTATAATAGGAATCATCCAAAAACCATAGGAGCACCCGCCATGCATATATTTATTATAGAAGACGAACAACTCATACGGCAGGAACTGAAAATTCTGCTGGAGAATGCCCTGTACCAGGTAACCGCGCCCCCTGCATTCGCGTCCGTCACCCATGTCACGCAGCAGGTACTGGACACAGCGCCGGATCTGGTGCTGCTGGATATAAATCTCCCTGACATCTCCGGCTTTGATATCTGCACCCAAATTCGCCGGCACATGGATGTGCCCATCATCTTCCTGACCAGCCGCATGAGTCCCATGGACGAGCTGAACGGACTGTTAAAAGGCGGAGATGACTATATCACCAAGCCCTACCAGCCCCCCTTACTTCTTGCAAGAATCGCCGCCGTACTGAAGCGCACCCAGGGCATGGCTTCCCGGGAAATCACCCTGTTTACTAGGAATGACGTATCCCTGGATATCGCGAAATGCTGCCTCTCCCGCAAGGAGCAAAACGTGGATCTGACCAAGAACGAGATGAAAATATTGCATCTGTTGTTCCAGCACCCGGGAACCTTTGTCTCCAGGATGGACCTGATCGAATACCTATGGGAAAACCGCATTTTCATAGACGACAATACCCTGAGCGTACATGTCGCCAAACTCCGGGAAAAACTGAAATCCATTGGGGTGGAAGATTTTATTGAGACCAAGAGAGGAATGGGATACCGCATATGAAGTTGACAGATTTTTTACGGGACAAGGAAATGCTTCTGCTGCTCCATCTGGTTTGCATGTGTCTGGCGGCGGCTTTCTTACGGATCACCGGCTACAGCCGGACCAATACCATTCTGTTTTTGACCCTCTGGCTGCTCCTGCTGGCAGCCTGGCTTTTTGTCACTTTTGTGCGGAGGCGGAAATTTTTCCGGGAGGCGCAGCGGATTCTGGACAAGGTAGACCAACGGTATCTCCTGAGTGAATTGCTCCCGGATTCCATTCGGCTGGAGGATCGATTATACCGTGAAATGCTTCACCGTTCCAACAAGTCCTGTATTGAGCGGATACGGCAGATCGAGGAAAAGCAGCGGGACTACAAGGAGTATATAGAAAGCTGGGTGCATGAGATCAAAGCGCCCATCACCGGCATTGCGCTGCTCTGCAACAACCGGCGGGGGATTGCGGCGCAAAGTACTATCTCGCAAAATGTGGAATCTTCAGGGCAGACAGCCTCCGAAACCGCTTCCGTCTCCAAGGCCGACTATCTCACCATCAGCCTGGAAAACCAAAAGATCGAAAACTATGTGGACATGGTGCTGTACTATGCCCGTTCGGAAGAGGTCTACAAGGACTACCTGATCCGGGAGACCAGCTTAGAGGATGTAATCTATGAAATTTTGGACAAAAACCACCTGCTGCTCATCCAGAACCATGTACAGGCTGACGTAAACTGCCAGAGCACAGTCTATACTGATAGAAAATGGGTTGCTTTCATATTGAATCAAATACTGCAAAACAGTGTAAAATATCGGAGCGAGAACCCATTGCTCCGTATCTGCGCCAAGCGGAAAGACAACAGCGTACTGTGCATATTTGAGGACAATGGCATAGGTATCCGCGAGGAAGACTTATCCCGCATTTTTGACAAAGGGTTTACTGGCAGCAACGGCAGGGATAACGGACGTTCCACCGGCATGGGACTGTACCTGTGTAAAAAGCTGTGCGACAGACTGGGGATCGGACTCTTTGCAGAGTCGGAGTACGGCGTTGGCACAAAGCTGTATCTGGAATTCCCCGTCAGCAGCTATATTAAAGATGTGCGCGAAGCACGGGTGTAACAGAAGCTTGGCTCAGGCCAAACTCCGAATATTCACGAAGAAAAAGTTTGGATGTATCACATCCAAATACGCATTAAAGCAGTATCGCAGGCTTGGCCTGCGATATGCATGCAGAGGTAAGATTGAAGTTATCTTACGAAATCTTAAGATAACTTCAATCTATCTTTATATGAGGCCATTGGCGAATCATTTACAATTAATCCATATAGATACTCTTTGTATTGCCATAATTAAGACGAGGTGAAAAAAATGCAAGACTATATCCGAATATGTGACGTGGAAAAATACTACGGCAACGCGTCCAACGTGACCAAGGCGGTGGATCGGGTGAACTTCGGCGTAGACAGAGGAGAATTTGTGGGCGTGATGGGTCCCTCCGGGTCCGGAAAGACCACACTGCTGAACATGCTGGCCACCATCGACCGGGTGACTTCCGGGCATATCTATTATGAAAATACGGACATCACCGAACTTTCTGAGGATGCCCTGTCCGATTTCCGCAAGAATAACCTGGGATTTGTATTCCAAGATTATAATTTGCTGGATACCTTGACTATCGAGGAAAACATCCTCCTGGCATTAACCATGCAGGATGATGTGAAAGTCCTCGATCCGGCCAGCGCCTCTCGCATCGCAGCCGACCAGACCAGCCCCCCGCAAATCGAAACCGCCTGGCCGGCAGAATCTCGAGACGCAAGTCCAGGGCATTCCCCCGCGAAGCGTAACCGCGCAGACAGCAGTCTCTCGAAACACAACTGCCCAGACCAAACTTCCGAAGGCCGGCGCTTGGGCAGAAAGCAAAAAATCACTCATAACTGCAACGAGATTCTGCGCCTGCTGGGCATCGAAGATATTCGGGAAAAATTCCCCTATCAGGTGTCCGGCGGGCAGAAGCAGCGCTGCGCCTGCGCCAGGGCGCTGGTAAATCAGCCCAAGCTCCTGCTGGCCGACGAGCCCACCGGGGCGCTGGACTCCAAGGCGGCTCAGACCTTGTTGGAAACATTCACAGATCTGAACCGCGCCATGAACGCTACGATCCTCATGGTAACTCACGATGCCTTTTCCGCCAGCTACTGCGGGCGCATCCTGTTTCTCAAGGACGGCAGAATCTTCCATGAACTGATCCGGGGCAGCAAGAGCCGCAAGGCATTTCTGCAGGAAATTCTGGATGTACTCTCTCTGACAGGGGGCAGACAGGAGGTATCCGATGTTAAATAAACTGGCCTTTCGCAATATGAAACGCTCCATCAGGGACTATCTGGTGTATATCCTGACCATGACCGTAGTCACGGCGCTGATGTATTCCTTTAACAGCCTGTTTTTTCAGAACGAACTGGCTACATATTTCAGCCTGGAAGACGTGGACATGATGTCTGTGATGATCGGTCTTGCCACCTTTTTCATCTTGCTGATCGTGGCTTGGCTGACGGGCTATATGGTCCGCTTCATGCTGGAAAAAAGAAGCACGGAATTCGGCATCTACCTGCTGCTGGGTATGAAGAGGAAAACCGTCTCCCGGCTGTATATCCGGGAAAATATCCTGCTGGGCTGCGTTGCCTTTCTCCTGGGCTGCGTCCTGGGTGTGCTGCTGCAGCAGATCCTGTTCACTGTCATGTTCTCCATGGTAAGGATGGAATACCATCTGCACATCTCCATCAACCACCGGACGGTGATTATGACCCTGCTCTGCTACGCCGGCTGTTACCTGCTGGCTCTCTTCCGGTGCAGACACAAGTTCCGCAAAATGAACATCCAGGCACTGATGAACGCCAAGCGCCAGAACGAGGAGATCCGGGAAAAACATGAAGGCGTAAAAAGGCTGATTCTTCCCCTGTCCGTCCTGTTCATCCTCTTGTTCTGGACCGTCTTGGGCATGCTGCGAAACGCTTTGGAGATCCTGCTGTTTTTGGTGGGCCTGGTGCTGACCATCTACCTGTTCTACACCGGCCTGTCCGCATGGATCATCTGCTATGTGCGTAGGAAGGGCAGCGGAATCTACCGTGGGCAGAACCTGTTTCTGCTGCGGCAGTTCGCTTCCAAGATTCGAACCATGCAGTTTACCTTGGGAACCCTGACCTCGCTGTTTACCCTGGCTCTGATGGGAGCTTCCATCGCCCTGATGTTCAGCGCCTATGAAAACACAGTGCTGGACGACAAATTTCCCTTTGACATACAGATGTTCAGCACAGATTTGGAAGACGGTTTCGAAGACGAAAAAGCCATAATTGATGCTCTGGGACTGGAGCCGCAATACTACTCCTACCATATCTACACCGATCAGGAGATTCAGGCCAACACCTGGATTCTGACCCACCTGAGTGCCTGGGGCGATATGTACCGCAATGGGGACGGAACCCCCAACATGCCAAAGATTAAAAAAATGCTCTCAAGCGAAAATATCTATTATCCCCGCGATACCTATATGGGCATATCGGACTTCAATTATTTGAGGACCATGCTGGGCTATGACGAAATTCCTCTGGCCCCCGGGGAATACCTGGTGCAGATTAAACCCCGCTTATATAAGGAAGTCCAGAAAATCGGAAAAGATTTACAGATCGCGGACGCGTCGGGTCAGAACCTTCTCACCTGTGCCGGAATTGTGGCAGACCCTTTTTCCCAGGACGGCCACAACGGCGCGGATTATATCCTGGTGGTGCCGGATGCCGTTCTGGAGCGCATGACTCCCTATTACACCGAACTGGTGGCCCATGTGGACGAAGAGATACCTATGGAACTGCAGGACAGCCTGGATGCTCTGGAAGAAGAGGAGTTGGAACTCCCTTTATCCTATATGCTATATTATATGGAAAAAGAGGAAACGGAGATGCAGCTATGCATGGGTTCGGACAACATCATCTCCTATGCGGGAACCTATCTGGTGCGGGACAGCCTGATTTCCATGTTGGAATATATACTGGGCTCCATGATTATTCCTCTGTTTTATATAGGGCTGGTATTCGTCTGCGTGGCAATGACCGTCCTTTCCGTACAGCAGCTGAGCGATTCCGCCAAGTACAAGTTCCGATATGACGTGCTGGCCAAGCTTGGCCTGGACCGCAGGCAGATCTGCGGACTTATCCTGAAGCAGCTGGCCGCGTACTACCTCTGCCCCGCCCTGCTGGCCGTGGTCATCAGTGGGAAGATGATCCTGTTTGTCAGCAGCAGGTTTGTGGATTTGACCGGTGTTCCGGCCGCTGCGGGCCGGTTTTTCCTGGAAAGTATCGTCCTGTTTTTCGGAATCTACCTGGTGTATTTTATTGTGACCTATGTGGGTTTTCGGCGGAATGTGGAAGAAAAGAACAGATAAAGTTTATATAACACAGGCACATGTCACTTTTCTGGCATGTGCCTTTTTCGGCGGCACTTTACCCCTTCCCAACGTGCATGTTCTGCGGTTGTAGTAAATCACAATTTATCGTATAATACGTATAACAAACAAAACACATCGCTGCGAGCCGAAGACTTCGCAGCCACCATTTACGAGGGAGAAAGGAAAATATTTATGATGAATGATTCCCGGCGCAACAAACACAACGGATTCCAGACCATGGGCCCCGACGGAAACTGGCATAAAGGCGGCGGCATCCTGAAAGCCCGGCGGTCCACCGGCAAAATCCTGGGCATCTTAGCCCTGGTGGCCGTGGTACTTATATTGATATTCGGATCCACATACCAGATTCGCGAGCAGGAGCAGGCGGTACTAATCACCCTGGGGCAGGCCCAGGCCGTCACTGAACCGGGACTGCATTTCAAGATCCCCTTCGTTCAGAGAGTGCGCAAGGTAAACACCACGATCCAGGGATTTTCCATCGGGTACGACAGCAATTCCAATACCTCCAGCGCAGATGAGTCTCTGATGATCACCTCGGACTATAACTTTGTGAACGTGGACTTTTTCGTGGAATACCGCTACTCCGATCCCGTCAAGGCATTGTATGCCTCCCGGGATCCGGTGAATATTCTGAAAAACGTGTCCCAGAGCTGCATTCGGGCCGTTATCAGCAGCTACACCGTGGATGATGTACTGACCACCGGCAAGAATGAAATCCAGGCAGCCATCAAATCCTTGATTGTAGAGCAACTGGAACAGCAGGATTTGGGGTTACAGCTGGTCAATATCACCATACAGGATTCCGAGCCGCCCACCGTGGAAGTCATGGAAGCATTCAAGGCGGTGGAGACTGCCAAGCAAGGCAAAGAGACCGCACTGAACAACGCCAACAAATACCGCAACGAACAACTTCCCAAGGCCCAGGCCAAGGTGGACGGCATCATCAAGGACGCGGAGGCCCAAAAGACTGAGCGCATCAACGAGGCGACCGCCCAGGTGGCCCGCTTTAACGCCATGTATGAAGAATATGTCAAGAATCCCATTGTCACCAGGCAGCGGATGTTTTTCGAAGCCATGGAGGAAGTACTGCCAGGATTAAAGGTCATCATTGAAAGTCCCAGCGGGGATATGCAGACCATCTATCCCATTGACTCCTTTACCAATCCCGGCCAGAGCGACAGCACCGCCGAAGGCACCACTACACCGGACACCAACTCGCAGGACGCCTCCGTTATAGACCAGGAATAGCATACATCGGATTGCAGCCGCAGAAAGGAAAACTATGAAAACAACAACAAAAGCATTCATTATCCTCATCGTATTGGCCCTGCTGTTTGTAGGCGCCAACAGCCTTGTGATTACCAACGAAAACGAATATAGCCTGATCCGGCAGTTCGGCAAGGTAGACTATGTTATAGATCACGCTGGGATCAGTTTTAAAATCCCCTTTATACAGAGCGTGGATACCCTGCCCAAGGAAACCCTGCTGTACGATCTGTCCTCCTCCGATGTCATAACCAGTGACAAAAAGACTATGATCTGCAACAGCTATATCCTGTGGCATATTACCGATCCTCGGCTGTTCGCCCAGACCTTGAACTCCTCTATCGGAAGTGCGGAGAGCCGTTTGGATACAGTGGTCTACAACTCCACCAAGAATGTGATCTCCAGCACCACTCAGGACGAAGTAATCTCAGGCCGCAACGGTACACTCTCCGATGCCATCATAGCCAACATCGGCAGCACACTGAAGCAATATGGCATAGAACTTCTTTCCTTCGAGATCAAGCAGTTGGATCTGCCCAGCGACAACAAGGCCGCCGTGTATGAGCGCATGATCTCCGAGCGCGACAACATCGCCGCCACCTATACGGCGGAAGGCAGTTCCGAGGCCCAGATCATCCGCAACACCACGGACAAGGAGGTGACCGTGATGCTGTCCGAGGCGGAAAAGGAAGCCGAAATCCTGATTGCGGAAGGCGAAGCCGAATACATGCGGATTCTCTCCGAAGCCTACGGGGACCCGTCCAAGGCCGAGTTCTACTCCTTCGTGCGCAGCTTAGACGCCCTGAAAGCATCCATGACCGGCGGCAACAAGACCGTGATACTGTCCCCTGACTCCCCCATTGCGGAGATCTTCTACGGGAGATAAGTGTATGTTAACAGCCCAGATATGAAAATACCTGGGCTGTCATCTTTTTTTAATAAGGGATATATTATTTTACAGATATCCGAACTATCTACTCCACATCCTGCAGGGCATCAAATCCCTCTTCTCCCGTGCGGACCTTCACTACACGTTCCACACCATAGACGAAGATCTTGCCGTCACCGATATGACCTGTGTACAGGGCTTTCTTGGCCGCCTCCACCACGTCGCCCACCGGGATCTTGCTCACCACTACCTCCACCTTGATCTTGGGCAGCAGCGTGGCGTCCATCTCTACACCGCGGTATCTTTCACCGGCGCCTTTCTGGATGCCGCAGCCCATCACGTTGGTGACAGTCATGCCTGTGACGCCCAGATCGTTCATGGCTTTTCTCAGGGCATCATATCGAGCCATCTTGGCGATCACCACCACCTTGTGAATACCGGTGTTCACCGCCGCCGAGGCATCCACCACCGGAACGGAGGCATTCTTCTGAGCCTCTGAGGCTGTCACATAATCGTCATTGCCCAGATCCGTGTTTTCGTTAATACTCATGTTCATGGTGTTGGAGATATCCATGATGGCGAATCCGGCGTAAGCGGAAGCCAGGCCATGCTCCTTGGCATCCAGCCCCACGATCTCCTCCTCCTCGCTGACACGCAGTCCGAAGATAGCCTTGATGACCAGGAACACGATAGTCATGGTCACTGCCGTCCACACCGCCACAGCGGCAAAGCCCAGCAGCTGCAGACCCAGCAGCTTAAAACCACCGCCGTAGAACAGACCCACCAATTCGTTACCTGCACCGTCCGCAATACTGTAGCCTGGATCCGTATTAGTGGCAAACAATCCGGTGGCGATGGTACCCCAGATGCCGTTCATCATATGCACTGCCACCGCGCCCACTGGATCGTCAATATGTAATTTATAGTCCAGCAGCCATACGCCGAACACCACCAGCAGACCGGCCACCGCGCCGATGATGATGGCGCCGAAGGCGTCCGTCACATCACAGGGAGCCGTGATAGCCACCAGACCAGCCAGGGAGGCATTCAGACACATGGACACATCCGGCTTGCCATATTTGATCCAGGTGAAAATCATACATACCACCGTGGCGATGGCAGGCGCGATGGTTGTAGTAACAAAGATGGAACCCAGCTGTGCTGTGGAAGTGGCCGCCGCGCCGTTAAAACCGTACCAGCCCAGCCAGAGGATGAACACCCCCAGAGCGCCCATGGCCAGGTTGTGGCCGGGGAACGCGTTTACTTTTGTGACTTTACCGTGTTTATCTCTATTAAACTTGCCGATACGGGGGCCTAACAGTTTTGCGCCTATGATGGCGGAAATGCCGCCCACCATATGGATGGCGCAAGATCCCGCAAAATCATGGAATCCCAGCTGTGCCAGCCAGCCGCCGCCCCAGATCCAGTGCGCCTCGATGGGATAGATAACCGCGGAAATCACTGCGGAATACACGCAGTAGGACAAAAACTTTGTCCTCTCCGCCATGGCTCCGGACACAATGGTGGCAGTAGTAGCGCAGAACACCAGGTTGAACACAAAGTTGGACCAGTCAAAATCCTCGTAGGCCGTAAAAATATCAAACCCGGGCTTTCCTATGAAGCCCATCAAATCCTCGCCCAGCAGCAGCCCGAAACCAATCAGGATGAACACCACCGTGCCGATACAGAAATCCATCAGATTTTTCATAATGATATTGCCAGTGTTTTTCGCTCTGGTAAAGCCCGCTTCCACCATGGCAAAGCCCGCCTGCATCCAAAACACCAAGGCAGCGCCGATCAGGAACCAGACGCCGAACACCTCGCCGCTTACCGCACTCATAATCTCTTCTGTCATAATATTTCCTCCTCATTAAAGTCTCGCATATTTCCATAAAAAAACGATGCCGGGGCTTCCTTGCGCGGATGCCCCATTGCATCGTATCTTTTTGGTGCGCCTTGTTCCGGCCGTGCGCACAGTTAATCCGCCGGAATAAGGAAAAGGCGCTCTGGATATCTCCAAAGCGCCTTTGCTTTACGGAAGTGAGTATAGCACCGGATGCCTTTGATGTCAAGCAGAAATTTTCAGGATATCTGCTTTCCAAAAAGCTTCTGCCAAAATACCTTTCATATTCTCACTGTAAATAGGCAATTGCGAAAGGTTCTTTGTAAGTGACGTAGCTGGGCAATATATACAAAAACGGGCTCCGACGCAGTGACAAGTCGCCCGTATTTTGTATATATTGCCCATCCACTGTTACCGGAAAGGGAGTTTCGCAATCGCCTATATCACTGGAAATCAGGCTGCTTGTTTTTGGATCTTGATCTTGCTGAAAAAGCAATAATACACCCCGAAGAGCACTGTGGTGATCACCCAGGTCAGCGGGTAGCTGAAAATAATGGTGGTGATTCCCGGGAATCTGGGCACTGCCGCCATGATCCACACCACACGGATCAGGCACACCCCGGTCAGGCAGATCAATGTGGGGATCCAGCAATCCCCCACACCCCGCAGAGCGCCGGAGAGAATCTCGATGCAGATATAGGTAATGTAAGTGGGCACCAGGAATCGGGTCATCTCCACCCCGATCCGCAGCACCTCCGTGTCATCGGTGAAGAGCGTGTAAATGCTGCCGCAGGTAAGATACAGAAAGGCGGACACCACCACCGTGGATACCACTGTCATGCCCAGGCAGCTGCGGATGCCTTTTCTCACGCGTTCTATCTTCCCGGCGCCGTAATTCTGGCCCACAAAAGTAGTAATGGCAATGCCAAAGGCGCTGACAATCATCCAGAATACCACATCCAGCTTACCGTAGACGGTCCAGGCCGCAACAGTGTCGGTGCCCTCCCCGTTGATGGCTGTTTGGATAATAATATTGGACAGGCTGTACATAACGGACTGCAGTCCCGCCGGAAAACCGATGCGGATGATCCGCTTAAACATCCTGCCGTCAAAGCCAATTTTCTTAAGCTCCAGATGATGCATATCTCTGGTGCGCACCAGCACCAGAATCACCAGCGCTGCACTGAGCAGCTGGGACAAAATGGTGGCCAGGGCCGCCCCTGCCACCCCCATGCGCAGCCCCACCACCAGAAGGATGTCCAGCACTATGTTGGTAAGGCAGCTGGCAATCAGGAAATACAGGGGCCGCCGGGAATCTCCCACCGCCCGCAGAATGCCCGATCCCACATTATAGATCAGGTTGCCCACCATTCCCAGGAAATAAATCCGTATGTATAATGTGGCCGGCTCCAGCACATCCGCAGGAGTGTCCATAGCCCGCAGGATACCCGGCGCTGCCAGCAGGCCGCCCACCATCATCACTATGCCGCCCACCAGGCTGAAAGCCATGGCCGTATGTACTGCATAACCCACCATCTCTTCCCTCTTTGCCCCATAATACTGGGAAATGATCACCGTGGCCCCGCTGGACAGTCCCACAAAGAATCCCACCAGCAGGTTGATCACCGTGCCTGTGCCCCCGCCCACCGCAGACAAAGCCTCTTTGCCCACGAAACGCCCCACGATCAGGGCATCCGCCGCATTGTACAGCTGCTGGAAAAAAGTACCGAAAAGAATCGGGAAGAAAAAGAGCAGGATCTGTTTCCAGATCACGCCCTCTGTAATAGCATTTTCCTTTTGTAAATTGATATCCTGTGTATCCATATTGCTTTTCATTACCTCCCGGGACACCCTTTTTTTGTCCCCCTTGCCGCTCTTAAGCATTTTCCGGTCATTTCAGCATCCACTCCCGCACAGCAAAAAGCGCCAGCATATGAACCGGATAAAACGCATAGCACAAATATTGAAATACTTTATTTCGGATGCCCTGCCGCCCCTTGAAAAACTGTGCCCGTGTTATTGCCTTAATGCGTATTTGGAAGTTTACTTCCAAACTTCTCTATGCGTTCACATATAAACCTTTTCCGCCTCAATCATCTCTTCTTCTGTATAGCCATATAATACAATTTGCTCTTTTGTAGCGCCAGCCTTAATCATTCGTTCGATAGCGTTAAGCCGCTCTTTCTCAATGCCTTTCTCAATGCCTTTCTCAATGCCTCTAGCTTCAATGGCCTGTGACAAATTGCACATGGTTTTTATCCTCCCTTCCAGTTCAGTCGTCATTATCATCCCATATTCCGACGCAAGAATATGTTTCTTTTCGTCCACTCCCATCTGAGACAACAATTTTTCCAACATTGAAATCAGAACATTCTGGGATTCCTTTATATTCATCCCTGTTCTCACTCTAATAATGATTCCCCTCATCAAGTCTATGTTGTATGGACTTTCTTTAGTTCCGAAAACATTCTTCCTGTCAAGATTGATTTCCTCAATGGAATCGCCATCCTCACTGCTATCCAGGCAGATCCAGATACTTCTCACGCGCTTTAAACTGTCATAGTCACTGTGATAAAATTCCGTCTGTTTCTGTGCAGAAATCATCCTTGCCAGATAAAATATGATTCTGTTCTCAAGGTGATACCCTAATTTACCTGGATCAGACGATCTCTGTGCCTCAACATTGATTAAAAATTTCATTTCCAATTTTCTATGATATGCCGAAAACCGGATATCATAAAAAATTTTTCCCTCTCCTGGAATATTGTCTTCCGTATTGGATTCGCTTATACGTCCCATATTAGACAGACCCGTATCCACTGGCTTCGCTCCGATTTCAATATCATTGCCAATGCTGGCCATGATATCTTCCAATTCCGTACTCTGAAATTCTCTAACAGCGTATTTCAATATCCTTGCAAGTACCTGCTTATCAGCCAGCAGGAATTTAATATTGGCATCATAGGAAACCGCATAATTTGCTGCTTCAACCGCCTGTGCTATGTTAGTCTCTGCCATCTTCTTTTCCTTTCCCCGCATATATCACAATTGCAAAATTTCCAAACAACGGCAGATCTCTAGCGTATACCCATATTATACTTGATTCATCTGACAAGATCAATAGTCTGGCTCTTATTGAGGCTTGAGGCACAAGGCAGTCTGGGATAACAAAGGAATACTAGAAAAACGAAGCGTCGGTGTGATCACTTTCCCGTTCTTTAGATATCGCAAAAGAATTAATTATTTTTGGCGTTCCTAATTATACATCATACTACAAAATTTATTACAAGTCTACTATTTTCTTCTCAAATTGATATAATTTTTTTATCCCGGGAAAGTCAGAGCATTAGGCAATTGTGAAACGCCTAAATCCAAACATTAGGCAATTGCGAAACGTTCTCCGCAAGTGACGTGGCTGGTCAATATATACAAAAACGGGCTCCGATGCAGTGGCCAGTCGCCCTTATTTTGTATATATTGCCCATCCACTGTTCCCGGAAAGGGAGTTTCGCAATTGCCTATAAATCCAAACATCCATGAAAGGAGTATACCATGATTGAGTTTCAGCAAATAGACAAGACCTACCGCGTAGCCAGGAGACAGGCGGGCATGGGAAATGCGGTGAAGGCCTTCTTCCGCAGGGAATATGAGACTATCCACGCCCTGAGAGAGGTGAGTTTCACCATACAGGACGGGGAGATGGTGGGGTACATCGGCCCCAACGGAGCAGGCAAGAGCACCACTATTAAGATCATGTGCGGCATACTGACGCCGGACAGCGGCAGGTGCGTGATTGATGGTCGGATCCCCTATCGGGAGCGAGTGGCCCATGTGCAGAACATCGGCGTGGTGTTCGGCCAGAGGCGGCAGCTCTGGTGGGATGTGCCGGTCATCGACAGCTTTGAACTGATCCGGGATATCTACCGGGTGGACGAGAGTACTTATAGGAAAAATGTCAGTGACCTCTGCGATCTCCTGGATCTGGGGGAAATCCTGAAGACGCCCGCCAGAAATCTGAGCCTAGGGCAGAGAATGCGGTGTGAAATTGCGGCCTCCCTGCTGCATGATCCCAAACTGCTTTTTCTGGACGAACCCACCATTGGCCTGGATGCGGTGTCCAAGATCGCGGTGAGGAAGTTTATCAAGACTTTAAACCAGGAAAAGGGCACCACCATTGTCCTGACCACTCACGATATGCAGGATATTGAAGCGCTGACAGAGCGAATTTTGCTGATTGGCAAGGGACGGATTTTGCTGGACGGAAGCCTTGCCCAGCTTAGGAAGCATACCTCCGGCTACAAGACCATGGCGATCCAGTACCGTGGAACGGCCCCTATGCTCCGGGAGGGAATGGAACTGGTACAGTGTGGTGAGGGACAAATGACAGTGCGATTTGATCCCACCCAAATCCCGGTCTCGGAAGCCATCGCTTATTTGGCGGCCTCTGTGGAGCTGTTGGATGTATCCGTTTCCGATATCTCCACAGAGGAAATGGTAGCTGAATTATACAGGGAGTACGAAATCTAAGCGCGATCGCTCCCCGAAAGGGTATTTTCCTAAAATCATAACCGGAAGTGCAGGCGCTGCACTATACGGAAGCAACATTTGGATGTTACACATCCATTACTGATCGACGCAATATCGCAGGCTGGCCTGCGATATGCAGGAAAGAGGTAAATTTATGAAAAAGAAGTTTAAAGCATATTATTCCCTGTTCCGCATCCGCTTCATCCAAAACCTGCAGTACCGCATGGTGGTTCTGGGGACCATTGCCAAAGGGGCGCTGTGGGTCATGATGGAATCGCTGGCTTATATAGCGCTGTACCGCACCAATCCAGACGCTTTTCCCATGGCTTTTTCCCAGTTGGTTTCCTACATATGGGTGCGCCAGTCCTTTCTCGTCCTGTTCCGGGTGGTGTTTGGAGACGGCGATATCTATTCCACTCTCCGCTCCGGGGAAGTGGCTTATGATCTGGTTCGCCCGGTGGGCCTCTATGGCAGGTGGTTCTGCCAGTCGGCTTCCAACCGTCTGTCCTTCGCGCTGGTGAACTGTCTGCCTGTGTTGCTGCTGGGGCTGATGGTGCCCCAGCCATTCCGGCTGACACTTCCTGCGTCCGCCGGGCAGTCCTTCCTTTTTCTGCTGTCGGCGCTGCTGGCCTTTGGGGTGACGGTGGCTATGGCTATGCTGATGTATATTTCCCTCTTCTATCTGATTTCCCAAAGAGGGATTCGGATTATTGTCACGGCAGTGACGGACTTTTTTTCCGGCGGAGTGATACCGCTGCCCTTCTTCCCCAAGCAGTTACTCCGGGTGGTGCGGGTTCTTCCCTTTGCCGCCATGCAGAATATGCCATTGCAGATTTTTTGCGGCAATCTCATGGGAGTGGATGCCTTGAAAGGGATTGTATTCCAGATATTTTGGCTGGCGGCTTTGGTGGTTATAGGGCGGGCCACTATGGCGCTGGCTACTAAGAGGGTAGTTGTGCAAGGGGGATAGTATGAGAAGAACTTCTAAAGTCGTGCCACAGAGGGTAGTACGCCAGGATGTTCTGGTCTCATACAAGAATGCCTGAAAGGCGGCATTCTTCATCTTGATTTAGATGCCCGCTAAAGCGGGCGTATGGAGGAGAAATGAGAGTATATTGGAAATTTTTTATAATTGAACTAAAAAGCCAGATGCAGTACAAGGTCTCTTTTTTACTGACAACCCTGGGACAGTTTCTGACCGCTTTTACCATGTTTTTCGGAATTAAGTTTCTGTTTGGGCGGATCAGCGGAGTGGATGATTTTACTTATGGACAGGTACTGCTGTGCTTTTCCGTGATCATGATGTCTTTTTCCATAGGGGAACTGGCCGGGGGCGGGCTGACTGTTTTTTCCGGAATGCTGCGGGAGGGGGATCTGGATCGGATTCTGGTGAGGCCCAGAAGCGTGATTGGGCAGGTGATTATGCCCAATATGGATTTTTCCCGTGTGGGGCTGCTGGTACAGGCGGCGGTGGTGTTGGGTATCGCCATACCTGCCAGCGGAGTACAATGGACCTGGCAAAAAATACTGGTATTGGGTATGATGACAGTCTGCGGCAGTGTGGTGTTCTTCTGCCTGTTTTTGCTTATTGCCGCCCTTTCCTTCTTTACCATACAGCCGCTGGAGTGTCTGAATATACTGACCTATGGAATGCGGCAGTTTGGGCAGTATCCCTTTTCCGTCTATGGACAAAAGATTCTCAGGCTGCTGACCTTTGTGATCCCCCTGGGGCTGGTGCAGTATTATCCGCTGCTCTATCTGCTGGATCGGGGAAACGGCATCCTGTATGGATTTGCGCCGCTGGCATCGCTGCTGTTTCTGATTCCCGTCTGTGCGCTGTATCGGGTCGGGCTGAGAAATTACCAGTCTACAGGGTCATGAGATAAACCGCTGCCTCGTTTCCGCAATTATTCATGCACAATTATCCTATAGAAACAATCGTGCTTATCCGGCGGTCTGGGCATTACTTTCATAAACCATATAGACAAACCGGGCCATCTGCCCGTTCTGTTCCATCTCCACCAGACAGGAAGGGCAGACGACCTTTATTTTTTCCGGCACCCTCCTGCCAAAGCCTTCACCCTGCTCTTTCTCTTCCTGATGACACGAACAAGCAGTTCTGTTTTGGTCCGGCTGGTCTCCCTGGGATTGCCCTGCCGCCTCGGGCGCCGCCTGCTGCCGAAAACCGAGCTTTTGGCACAAGTGCAGGGACACGGTATTCTCCTCATGCACCAGCACCTGCACCCGCTCAAAGCCCAGCAACTCCCTGGCATATTCCAGAATGCCCTGGCACACTTCCCCAGCAAGTCCTCTTCCCTGCCATTCCCGGCCAATCACAAATCCCAGTTCCGGCAGGTCATAGCCTTCCCGGACGCTCAGACCTGCCCGGCCCACCACGGCGCCGGTTTGACGGTCCAGCACTGTCCACACGCCAAACTCATAGAAGGAATACATCAGCCTGCGGTACTCCCGGACATAGCCCCGCTCCGCCTCCGGAGTGGGGTATAGCCGCTCCGTGTACCGGCTGAGTTCCGAGTCCTGATACATTTTCCAGAAACTGTCCACATCCTCCTCCACAGTCTCCCGGAGCCAGCAGCGGTCTGTGACCAGAATCTCCCAAGGCAGGTTATGGCAGCGCCGGTAGACACGCTCCAAGTATTCCGGTTCCGTCTCCTCCGGCTCTTCCAAAGCGTATCGGGCATCACCAAAGTCTTGGTCCTGATTGCCAGAATGGAGGTAAACCAGCACTGCAGGACAGCAGGACAATGAGGTTTCCTGAGACAGTTCATCCTTTGCTGCCAGCGTGGCATAAATCAGGGGATCGTCTGTCAGGTACAGCAATCCCGGGGCCAACATTTCTCCTGCCTGCGGCACATCGGGCGACAGTTCCTCCGATAGCATCACCTGACAGCTGATTCCTTCTTTTATAAGCCGCTCACAAAGCGGCACCAACGATGGCAGTTGCACCGCCCTCCGCAGCACCATTATGCATTTTTTCAGATAATATATACCCTGCCCAATCCGCTGTTCCACCGCTTTGTCCTTTCCCGCCATATAGGCTGTGGCCGTAAGCATAAAAAAAGCTTTACGTCCGGGAATTTTTAAGTTATCATTATTTTTGGATTCATTATAACAAAATTTCATTCAGAAAGGTAGAGAATTATGGCACAAAATCCGATTGTAACCATCACTATGGAAGACGGCGGCGTGATTAAGGCAGAACTTTATCCCGAGATCGCCCCCACTTCCGTGAATAATTTCATCAGCCTGATCAACCAGCATTTTTATGACGGTCTGATTTTCCACAGGGTTATCCGCGGCTTTATGATCCAGGGCGGATGTCCGGAAAGCACAGGCGCGGGCGGCCCCGGCTACAGCATCAAGGGAGAGTTTGCCCAGAACGGCTTTCAAAATGATTTAAAGCATACGACGGGTGTGCTGTCCATGGCCAGAAGCCAAAATCCTGACTCCGCGGGCTCACAGTTCTTCATCATGCATAAAAACGCGCCCCATCTGGACGGCAGCTACGCCGCTTTCGGAAAGGTGATCGAGGGCATGGATGTGGTCAACCGCATTGCGGAGACTTCCACCGACAGCTATTCCGACAGGCCCTATGAAAACCAGGTCATGAAGAGCGTCACCGTAGATTGCTTTGGAGTGGAATATCCGGAACCGGAAAAGTTGGCTGAGAGATAACTGTCCTTTGTTCACAGTTTGTTTACAAAACCTTTAATTTTTTTTCAAATCCTACTCATGATTTGTACATTTCTATCCCATATACTATAATCAAACAAAGGAAAAACATTGAAAGACACAGTTATCTGTTTAACAATAAAACTTTTTCATAATAATGCCAAGGGAAGTAATTCCCTTGGCATCCTCCCTTTTTGGGTAAAATTCAATAACTGCCTTCCTGCAATAGACGGCTTCCATTCGCCCGACAAAAACTACAAAAGTTCATCTTTTTTCCACTTCTCAAATCCATATTTATTCAGTTCACACTCTACCTCTTGTATTGCTTTTTCGGCAAGTTCAAGCTCATTGACTTTATACAAATCATTTGCTATTATTCCTATCGGTTTCTCAACAACATATGACATAACCACAGCCAGATTTTCGTCAGCCATATGGTCATATAACAGGAAAATCAATACCCAATAGCATTCTTCACTTATTCCATTTGGAAAAGCATGAACAAGCATTCGCTGCGTTGATTTAAGAAAATCCGGTATTGCCATGTTTTTTATTGCCTCCTTAGAGCTACGGGTAAAATGTGGTCCGGCAGCTTATCTCAGGCGTGTACAAAACTGAAAATACTTTCTCATATGACTTGTCCTGTATAAAATATCCGTCCACCCGCTGTTTAAATTCCTCTCCGTCCTGATAGATGATACAGGTTATGTTCCCCTGATCCGTCTCCTCCACCCAGAAGAACTGCGGTGTCATTTCTCCTTCCCAAATATCAAGCCCGCACATGTCCAAAAAATCCATTTCCTCCCCGGATTCCTCTATACAGTACCATAGCCCCCTCCTGCCCTCATGGGAACCATAATACTCCCCTGTTATAATGGGAAGTCCTGTAAATAACCCCACATTTTCCTCAAAGCCCAGTCTCTCAAGGGTCTTTATGTACTGCTCTCTGACGCCATTGTTATTCATATCACTCTCAAAGACATCTGTGAACCCCCATGCTGTTATATTTATTAAGGTGTCGCCATACTTTTGCAGATAGGGCTGACGCTCTTCTCTGTATTTATTATTGAATAATTCTTTTATATTCCCCCATTCCTCCCTGTCAATTTCCGTCTCCCCACTGCCGCATTTCATCGGCCGCCATCTGCGGTGGGCATCATATGCACAGTGATAATAATCTGCCGTATGGTAATAATCCGCGCTGCGGCTCAGCACCCGCTCCACATCATATCCCTCCAGGCAAAACATAGTTTCCGCTTTTACATCGCGGCACACATAGGTGAGTTCCATTTTATCACGGGGCACTCCTTCGGACAGCCGGCAGGCAATGAGCCGGCTCTGTTCATTGCGAGGGATAAAGAGAAGATATATGTTTTTCTTGTATTTTACCACTTCGATAATGGCATGCCATTGTATGTTTGTATCCAAAAGCGGCTGGGAGCAGAAAAGCCGGTAGTCTCCCTCTTTTCCCTGCAAATATATGGCCAGCATGTTCGCCCCTTCATCATCCTGGGCCGGGGCATACTCGATCACGTCTTCAAGCCCATCCCCATCAACATCCGCCGCCAGAACACAGATTCCGGCTGTAGCGATATTGGGGATGGGAGCTGCATCCCCCGCCATGTGCGGGATGCTTTCCGCCAGCGCAGCCGCTTCTTCCAAACTAAGTCTTCGGGAGATGACATATTGCTCCAACTGCGACCTATGGCCTTCCCTGCATAGTCTTTCCAGATATCCGCTGAAGGTCTCCAGAGGCGTTCCCCGCTCCCTTTGACAGATAATCCCAATGCATATGGCCAGCAAAGCAATGGCAAAAAGCGCCGCCCCGGCAACCGCCATGATATATTTTCTGCTCTTCCTCATCGGACTTACGCCTCCGCAGCGCCAATCAGCACTTCTTTCCCGCAAAAAGCAAATCCATACTTCCGTATATGTTCCTCCGGAATCCCTCTTGCGATCAGCGATGCCTGGTAGTCCCGTTCCTGGATCTGCCGCAGAGCCGCGGCAACTGTGTCTGACAACTCCTTTTCTTGCATGTCCTGCACCTTAAATTCCAAAATGATGGCATCCTCCTGGGATTTGTTCTGTGACATGTCCCTGGGTTCCAGCATCACATCGTACCTGCCAAAGCCGCTCTCCCGATTGGATGTGAGTATATATCGGTCGGACAACTCTACCATCAGCCCCAATACAAAGCCATGGTAAAAACGCTCTGGCTCACTATATGGGTTTTTGCCCGTGTCAAAATAACTGAACATTTCCCGTGTCACCCTGTTCATGTAGGTGTTCATCGCCGCCACATCATTAAGCAGCAGCGCTTTGATAAAGTCATTGTAATAGTCATTCTCGGAAAACCAATCCCGCACCATATCCTCGAACATGATGTGAACTTCCCGGTTGGTCAACACCAGCTTATAATACGTGCGGCCTGTCCTCTCCACGAACGTTGTGCCTAATACCTTCAGATATCCGCTGGCCAGCAGCAGACTCCATATGGCGTTCTTTTTTGTGGAAAGCTGATTATAGACAATCTGCTCGTCTATCTCCATTTCAAGCGTACCGCCGCCCAACAGTTCCTCAAAGGTTTTCTTTATGTCAGTGTTAGCCTCCCGGAGCAGCTTGCTGACCAATCCGTTGGAACTGGTATTGACCCAATAGGCGCCCACTTTTTTCTTATCCAGGAAATTAATAATGGACCACGGATTATAGATGTCTTTCCTGCTGCCAAATGTAAAACCATCATACCAGTCCTTGACCTGCTGTTTTTGTTCTGACAGGCCATATTCCTCCAATGCAGCAAACACTTCCTCCTGCGTGAAACCAAAGCAATCCGCATACTTTTCGGAAGTTGTCGTCACCACTTCCAGATTGTTCAGATCGGAGAACATAGACTCCTTACTCACTCTTGTTATCCCTGTCATAATAGCCCGCTCCAAGTATGGATTCGTCTTGAAAGTGGCGCCAAACAGACTTCTGGTAAATTGCACCAGTTCCTCCCAATAGCCTCTCACATAAGCCTCCTGCATGGGCGTATCATATTCATCCAGCAGGATGATTACTTTTTTGCCATAGTGGAGCATCAAAAGGTTCGACAGGGCATTTAATGATTCCGCCGCAACATAATCCTCCATATCAGCCGAGACCATCTGGTATAACTCTTTTTCCTTGGGACCCAGTTTCCCGCTATCCAGCAGGAAATCAAATTGTCTGTACAGATCCGCGATAATCCGGCATATCCTCTTTCGGACATCCTGATAAGAAGTTTCCTTTACCTTAGCGAAGCTGAGGGCAATCACCGGGTATGTCCCCTGCAGCTGACGGTATTTTTCCTCCTGCCAGATGGAAAGACCCTCAAACAGATCGCCGCGCCCGGCATAGCCCACCGAGAAAAACTGCTCCACCATGCTCATGTTCAGCGTCTTGCCAAAGCGCCTGGGACGGGTGAGCAGTGTCACGTCATCTTCCGCTTCCCACCACTGTCTGATGAAGTCCGTTTTATCCACATAAAAATTGTTGCTGATCCTGATTTTCTCAAAGTCCTGACGGCCTATACCTATCGTCCTCGCCATAATCCGCCTCTCTTTCTCCCTCTCTTCTCGGCACATGCTGCCCTACAGTTATAATATATCTTTTTTCTCCCTGAAAATCAACGAAAACAGCAGATCCGAAAGCTCTGCTTTCATCGCGTTCCATCACTATCCTGCACCAAGCTAAACTTGAATCCGGTACGCTCATGCTCTTCGACCGTTTCCTAATACTTATTCGATACAAATACTCCTCATCTGGGTTCATGTGGAAACCAGTATTTTTCTATCCTTTTATTACCACCATGCAAGAATATCTAATTTACTATATGAGCAAGCTCTTTCATAAAGGATACTCCGATTACCAGATTCTTACCGCGTACCTGTTTATGTATAGTCCGGCCTCAGGCAGCCTTGTCTAGGCCCTTTCATCAAGTTCTTCCTCCCTGCAATTCAAGAATGAAGTTTCGGATTATCTGTCATAATATTTTGTCCGTCCACTCTATAGCATCACTCAATCCGCCTTGGCAAAGCCAGTAGTCAACCGCACTAAGCGCTGTGTCAAAAGGAATCACATATCTATTTGACATAAGAGAATAATCGCCCAGATAGTACATAGTTTCTACCTGAGCAGATTCATCCCCAAGAGAAGTTAATGCCTCCTCAAAATCTTCGGAAATATAAGTTAGTATAGTCAAGTTCCGCTTCCCGCCACTGTCCGGCGAAGTCTGTTTTATCTATATCAATATTGTTGTTGATCCTGTTCTTTTCAAAGCCTGACGGGCTATTCCTATCCTTCTCACCGTAATCCGCCTCACTTTCTACCGCTTTCTTCAGACCTCGTAATCCTCTATAGCTATAATATATCTTTTTTCTCCTCTGAAAGCAACGAATTTTTGCCGGCCATACATAATGTCAATACATTTGAGTTCATTGTATATCACAGTTCTAAGCTTTTGCCTATCTCTTCCCCCTTCATTCCGGATACTCATACTCAAAGGATGCCCGGTCCGTCTCAAAAGCCAGAAGAGTGTGGTTATTTTTTCTAAAACGATAACTTGCCCGGCAGGCCACACTTTCATGGATGGTTCTGGCCATATCTCCCCTTGTGGGGGCCTTTAAAGGTTTTCCGGTTCTTTCCAGAAGTTCCGCTTCCAGTTCCAGGCTGCCCTGGACCACCCTGACCAGCCCATTTTGTACCATAACCGCTTTTGCCCCCAGATGAGTAGCCAGCCTGTACTCCCTGCCACGGCATAACACAATACCGATAACCCCCTGGAAATGAAAACCTGCCATGGGAATATCTGCCACGGACAGCATTTACACGCCTCCCGGGAAACTGCACTGTGTCCAAATATATTCTTGGGGAAACGATCGCCCTCTGTCTCCTTCCCAATAGCCTTCCGCTCCGTCAAAGCTATAAGAAGTTCCGTTAATATACACCGTTCCCCACACCTTGTGCCTCATGCTCCATATACTGTGCCTGCATTCCAAAAACGGCACATAGGAAAACGGCCCCATGATATTGTATTTTAATGGGGAAAGAGCGCTGAAATACAGTCTTCCTTTTACATCCAGCCCAGGTTCATGTACTGCCAGCCTGACGCCCCTCTCTCCAAATCGATTCCTTCCAATAGAAATCGTCTTTCCTTTCCGGCGAAACTCTTCTATAGGAAATTCAACTGCCCATGCCTCTGTCTCTGTGATAATCTGGATGGAACAAGTCCTTTTCCGTCCGGTCTGATGAACCGCCGGTATCACCGCCAAAGTCTGCATATCAGACTGGCATTTGAAATACCAGCCATAAAAAAAACCCTGCTTTCCTGAAATCATTCTGGCTCCCGTCCGCCTGCTCCTACAGGCAATCCGATCTGTTCCCGCAATCCATTCTTCTCACCCATCCCGCCTCCTGCAATCCGTCTGGGCCGGACCGTCAAGCAGATGCCCTTCCCTGTCAAACCTGGAGCCGTGGCAGGGGCAGTCATAGCTCTCTCCAGCTGGATTCCACTCCAGTCTGCAGCCCATATGGGAACAGTTGGGAATAATCTCTTCACTTCCCGCAGGCAGCAGATGCTTTGCCAAGCCTTTTACCGTATGCGCGCCATGTACTGCCAGTTCTTTCGCCGCCTGCGCCGTAAAATGCCTCTGCGGCGAAAAAATATCCGCCTCCGGGCACTCCCGCCCACTAATCAGCGCTGTCAGGATACCGGCGCTTACCATCGCCGTGGTCATGCCCCATTTTCCAAAACCTGTAGCCACATACCAGCCTGGGTTTCGCCTGGAAAACCTCCCGATATAAGGCAGTCCGTCCAGTGTCATACAGTCCTGGGCCGACCAGCGAAGCGCCTCACGGCATCCGGGATAGAGCTCCCGTGCCTTGTCGTGCAGCATCTCATATCGGCCTCCTTTGCCTGCCCCCTTCCCTTTATTTACCCCTGTCCGATGACTGCCTCCGCCAAGCAGCAGCAGGTTTCCCTGGGTGCGGAAAGAAAGGCCATCCCTGTCGATTCCCAGGTACATTCCCTCTGGCCTTTCCGTCCCCTCCAATGCCACCACATAGCTCCTCTCCTGATACATCCTGGCAAAGTAATATCCGGGGATATTAATAAAGGGAAAATGAGCGGCAAATACAATATGTTCTGCCGTCACGCATCCCCTGCCCGTCTCCACCCTCCTGCCTTCCGCCTTCAGCACTTTAGTCTGCTCGTACACTTCCACTTCCTCAGCCATCTTTGCCAGAAATCTAAGAGGATGAAACTTGGCCTGGTGAGCAAATTTTGTCACACCCGCCACAGAAAAAGGAAGCTCGCAGTCTGTTTCAAAAGACGCTTCTATGCCCAATGACTTCGCCGCCTCCGCTTCCTGCCGCAAAAGTGTTTCCTCGGTCCGGGAATACAGATAAGCCGGGCATCTGGCAAAATCGCAGTCAATCCCCTTTTCCCGGATCAGCCTTTCATATTCTTTGATGGCAGCTTCATTTGCGCCTGCATAATGTTCCGCCATCCGGCGGCCAAACGTTTGAATCATCTGTCCGTAAACCAGACTGTGCTGGGAAGTAATCTTTGCCGTGGTGTTTTTTGTCTGCCCGCTCCCGATTCTGTCCGCCTCCAGTACAACTGTCCGGATTCCCGCCTGTTTCAGGTAATATGCCGTCAAAATACCCGCCAGCCCTGCTCCAATGACAACAGCCTCCGCCTCCATATCCCCCGGCAGCGGTTCCCGTTTCCTGATTTCTGTTTCTTCCATCCAGATAGATTCCATTTTATGCCTCCATTATTTCCTTCCTCTGCTTGGGCCCATCTCTATATGAAAAATGTGGGGTAAGCCATACTTTTTGATAGCATATGTCAAAATGCGGTGATTATACAGTTTTCGGATTATGCCACGAGAGTCTTGGCAGGTCAGACTCCAGAAAGCGGCTGCTAAAGGCGAAATACATTCCTCTAAGCAGAGCTCTGGAAAAAGTTAAAGATAATGAAACATCATGCTGATAGAAAAATTAATAACAGAGAAAATTTATAACATACATAGCAAAAATACTATGTTCCTAAACAGTTGCATATATCTAATCAATTAAAGAAATTACACCCGCATAATATGAAATGCAGATGGCATCGGTACTGTTGCTGATATCGGGCGTATAACCGGTACATTGGGCATTTCTGGCTCTGAAGAATTTTCTTCTACTGCTTCTGCACCTGGCAAGTCATAACAAATATCATTTTGTGAAATACGCTACCATTAGGCTTGAAAAACTTCGGCGTGAACTGTCACGTTTGAAAGTCTGATTATTTCCTTTTAACAGCACCGGATACCTGAACGTCGTCTGTATAATGAGGGCGCCCTTTTTAGTGTACGGTTAGGAGAAGTTTGTTCAAACTATGCTCCCTCTCCATGGTGAGAAAATATTTGTATCTACATTAAGCATATTTGCCTCTTTAGCATAATGTTCTTTTTGTGTACAAGCACTCTTCAGTTCGATGAGAAAGGTAATTTAATTTTGCTCAACAGTCACACAACGCGGCTATTGTGTATTGTTATTCTCTCGATTTTGTGTGCATTACCTCCTTGATGCACGGATATTCCCTTCCAATTGCAATACCAAATCAGGTTCCCTTAAGCTACTTTGCATAGCTAGTTTCTCATATTTATCCTTTACTTCTTGCTTCTCAGTTTTTTCAAACCGTATTTCTGTCTTAATTCCAAATATGGGCTTTATATGATTTATAATTTCTCCATCTCCTTCCTTAATACCTTTTATAATAATCGGCACTCGATTATCCTCATTGTGCTTTGTAATCCAAATAATTTCTCGGTAATATTTCAAAGGGATTTTCTCCCACAGTTCCAGTATGCTTACATCTAGATTGTAAATAACGAATCTGTCCAGCAACAAGGCATATGATTCCTCTATTCGTCGCTGCATTTCCATCAAAGTATTTAGTCCCCCCACCTTTTTGACATTGCATACATTATCTACTGTAATCTTATAATACAGCGGAAAACATGTCTGTTTTACAAGTATCCCACCATCATGCCGATAACATATTTGTTCCATAACAAATGCAAGCTCAGATATTTTAAATATAAACTCCTCCATCTTTGGAGCCAGTATTCCACATACATTTCTCTTATTCAATATTTTAGGTATGTACACTTGCATAATATAGAAGATATATGCTGCAACATAGCTATATGCAATATTAGATATCAGCCTTTCATTGCTTTGAGAGATAAAGAGCCAGCGCATTACAGCCGTATTCCAGACAAGGGTATATGAGCACTCTCTTATTATAAAGAAAAATGAAATTATAGTGCCTATACTTAATATGACCAAAATTTTATTTTCATTTCTTCTCATACATTATTGCCTTTCTTCTTTTGATATGCTATATTGTAAATATTGTATCATCACTTTTAGAAAACTGCAAGGAGCGATATATGGATACTAAAGAAATCACAACAGTACAACAGAGTATTCCCATTTCATCCATTCCCGTAGGTTCTGTGGATGCTCGCTATGACGATATAAACTTATTTAAAGATTCCTACATGATTTTTCCCAATGGACGCATTATCGAATCCATCTTGAAAGGCGAAAAGTTTTATATAGACGGAAATAAAGGAACAGGAAAAACTGCTCTTATGCTTTATCTGAGCGACCAGATTACCAAAGAAGACCCCAAAGCAGTCTGTTCCACAATATTATTCAAAACAGGTTACTCGCCTGAGCAGAAATTTAAAATTGAGTCTTTCGAACGAAAGAAGATTGAAACTCTGGATATATGCGATGTAGAAATAGACTCTTTGATAAATTTTCAAAACATATGGAAACTGATTATTTTTTTAAAAGTAGTTACTGATAACCACAATAACGGCTATATCTTTTTTGAAAATGATACCAACTGGAATGCATTTGAAGATTTGATCCTTCGTTTGTCAAACACTGCAGAAATTGGGATTAAGGATCGGCTATCCATGCTGAAAACAATTCCCAAACAGTTTGTTGTCGAAAGAAATGTAGCAGGTTGGTCCGTTTCAGAAGAACAGGTAGAGTTGCAAGATGCTACGCAGATAGAACTGGCGGATTTTGACAAAGCAATCCAAATTGCAGAATACCTTTTGTCTCGTTTATCTCGAACAAATACTAAGTATTTCATATTTATTGATGAATTAGAGACATATTATGCGGCGCCTTGCTTTATGCGAGACCTTCGCATGATCCGAGATTGGATAGAAGTTACTTGGTCCCTTAATTGTCAATTCAAAGATGCATCATACAAAAATACAATGATTGTTTTATCCGTTCGGTCAGAAATCCTAGCTGCTATTGCACGTCATTTATGTGGTGATGAACTGAACAAAAAAATAGGCAGTTATAAAGTCACCATTGACTGGCGTAATAAATATGACAAAGGAATTAATAGCCCTTTGTTTGGTATTTGGTTGCGAAAAATAGCAAATGCTTATCAACTTCAAGACGAAGTTAACAATTTAGATATACGGAGAATCTGGTTTCCGCCTTATATTGGCACAGATGATACCATTGACTTTGTTTTAAACCGCACCTGGAATAAACCCCGGGATATCGTTCGTTTTATGTCAGTTGCAAAAGAATTTGCCAAGGATGAACATTCTTACACAGAAAGGCTGCTCATTAGCGTCCTGGAAGAGTATTCCAACCAGAGCAAAGAGGAAATTGGAGAAGAAATGGGGCTTGTATACACTCCTACGGATATTGACCTGATTTTTTCAAGTCTAAGGGAGTTTAAAATAAGCTTTTCTTTTGAAGAATACGAGCAACACATTTCAGAAAATTATAGAACATTACCTGTTTTCGATGATATGGAAAAGTTATTATCCAACCTTTATCGATTTGGTATTGTTGGTTGCGAGAATTTCGCCATTGATAAAACTTCTTGGAATCACTTAGGCGACCCTTACCTAATGGGAAACCGTCGGTTAACTTACATTATCCATCAGGCATTAAGGCCAGTCCTTGGTCTTGAACAAATCATGAACGATGGCATAAATATATATGAAATCTTGGCAAATCCTTTGGAATGCGAGATTGTCCGTTCGAACAAATCCTTTGTGTATGTTACTTTTATGTACAACAACAAGAAACACAACGGAGCCATACACGTTTCCAAATGGGGTGAATCGGGATATATTGAAGACATCTCACAACATGTGAAAAAAGGCCAAACCACTACTGCCTATGTACTGAATTATGATAAACAGCATCGAAACTGGAATCTGACCTGTAACGCCGACCAGCTAAATCAAAAATAACTTGCGGCTTTATTACCATCTCAAGATGCCTGTTTCATATATTTAACGGTGGCACCATATGCGGAGCAGATTATGAGGGATCGCTTCGTATCTGGTGCCTTTTTTAGACTAATATTCCTTATATCTTTCCATCCTAAATTACCATTCCACCCTTAAGTGGCGATAATCTAAAAAACCTTTGAGCGTAAACACCAATGATTCCTACAGATTCTATAATCCTTGCTGCCCTCGCTTTCTTTGCCGTATGCTTCCTGCACTTTGCGAACGCCAAGTACACTTTCCTGGCCTGCCTTTTGTAACGCCTAGGCAACGGCAGGCTGTAGTATCGGCAGAAACGCCCGATCATGCCCTCAAGGTATTCCCTCGCCTCGTTACAGGGAGATATCCTGGGGAAAGCGAATATGGGCTGGCGCACAGGTCGCATCAAAGGTCAAAGTCCCCCTGTTCTCCGATTCCTTTTCCGAATCCTGTCCCTCTGAGGATGAACCTGCTGATGGCAGACCTTTGTGTTCATCTTTTTGGGAAAGCATGGGTCCTCGGCCAATGCTTACACCCCATGCCGTTTTTACAAAACATAACAAAAATTGATACTTTAGCATAACATATCACCACACTTTTGTAAAGTTTTACAATCGTAGATATTTTACACGCACTACCGGCATTCGTCATAATGCCCATGCTCCTGACTGCAGGTATGGCTTGTGGCGGAGGGCTTTGGGGTGGCAGTTCCAAATGGATCCTATTTGTGTACCGGCGGCCAGTTCCGTCCCCTGGCCGTGCCTACAGGTCTGTATGATGCCGGAATGCGCCAGCTACGCACTATCCCTCATCAGGGGCAATCGGCCTAATCTACCAGGCTGTAAACCATATCAGGAAAAACCGGCAGCGCGCTTCCATTTCAGGGCAAAAAAATAAGACCGGGAACCTGTTTTTAGATTCCCGGCCTACGGTTTCGTTTTATGCTGTCCGTTCTGCTTTCAATTTTTTCACTTCGTCAAGAGGAAGTCCTGCATATTCCGCAATTTTTTCAAGTGTCAACATTCCATCTGCCAACATTCTTTTAGCAGTATTTATTGCCCCTTCTTTTATACCCTCTTTTACGCCCTCTTGTAAAGATTCTTTTCTCATATCCTCCATGACTTTGCACATGATTAAAATGCCCTCCTTACTTTCCTTGAAAAAACGAACTCTGTCTGCCAGTGTCGTATAATACATATCTGCCGCATTAGTACATGAAAAATCATGCATGAGTTTTCCGATTGGTGTATCTCCACGATAAGCACCATTTACATACAGTATATGTGAACCATCCTCAAATCTTTCTCCGATTCCTAAAAAGCAGCGCTCAACCGAATAGCGTGGTAGCCCTTTTCCTATCACATCATTTTCTGTGATGAACACTACCCAGGTTTCTGGAAGATTATCAAAATCATCACCTTTCTTCAAAAGAGTTGCGTCCATCATGCTGGAGTTATACCTTGCTCTTTTTCTCCCGGCTCCTTTATCGGCTCGTTGGATTTCAACATTTATTTTAGCACCAGTACTGTCAGTAGCAAGAATATCAAACCTTACTGAACGATTCAACAAATTCTCCACAAATACCTGGGTGCGAACGTCCAGCACTTTTAAATCCGGCTTTTCCAGTACAATCTGCAATACCAGTTCTATGCTTGCCGTATCTCCCTCAAAACACTTTGTGAGGAAATCATCATCAAGCAGGCGAAAACCTCTGAGCCTCTGTAAATCTTCCTGATGTTTCTGGTCTATCTGTTCTGTTACTGTCAATCTTCCCACCTGCTTTTACTTTCGTTTTCGTATCTCCATACTACCATAATCATCCTGATTTTACAAGCCGGGATCAGACACATAGCGTCACGCATATCATTGTTTTTGGTTTGAGCACCTTAATTATACCAAATCAGAAGCTCTTTTTCTATCACCTGATAGATGAAAGCAACCATTTCAAAATGTCAAGGAACTATGCGGATTCACACCGCTGCTGATCTATTCGGTGAATAATACAGGTCTAATAATTTTCCAGTCAACTCCGAAAAATAAAGCGGTGAAGCAATTAATATGTTATCGCATACCTGTATGTATTTATATATATCCTGCATTTCATCATTTATTGAGCAGCCATTATTTTTCCAACAGTTCCGACAATCAAGGCAGGCCGAAATATTACATCTATATGCATCAACAATTTTATACTCATCTATCTTTTTTCGGTAAATTCCTGAATAAGTCTGCTCGTATCACCATTTATTCTTGGAGAACCATTTAATATCAAAGTTTGCATAACAATCTCATTTCGGATTTTATAAATAATCAGCTACAAATCTATCATAGCATATTTGGGGATATTCATCATCAAAAAGTTATTATATTTAACAAAGACCAAAGGACTATCTCGCCCCTCGGTCTTTGCTCTTAATCGTCCGTCACGCTCAAGTTACCACTCGTATTCCCCGCGGTATTCTTCCATCGCGCTATTCTGCGGCCTGGCGGCTGCAGCCAGCCAAACCGTACTGACCAGAAGCGCGGCCAGGATATAGCATAGGCCCCACCGGAAAATCATCCGTTTTTCCATTCATAAGAGAAAACGCTCATTTTGCCCTCCGAACACAGCGGTGACAGTTTTCCGCTGACAGAAAATAAATCATAGCAGCAGCCGCAAGGCCCGCGATCAGGGCAAACCATGTTGCGGCCTGCCAGGTCAGGACGGGGAATCCGCCCAGGTTTACAAACTCCGTTTTGCCCAGGAGAACACGGTTTGTCAGCAGAGAATAAGGGTTCAGCACCTTTGTCCAGACGAAATGGGAGTAGGCGCAGGCGGCTCCGCTGACGATCAGCGCCATACATAGGGACAAACCCATGACAAAGGGGAGCAGGGCATTTTTCCAGAACATAGAAAGCAACAGCCAGAGCATCCCGATCACCCATATGCCAGTGCATCTGAGCGCCGCAGACAGGAGGACATACTGTAAAATACTGAGATTGACAGAGCTTTCAGCAAAGTTCGGAATTGCGAATACCGGCAGGGTCAGTCCTTCAAAGGTCTGAAAGGAGGCCGCAAAGCCAATCAGGTCAAGGAGAGAAAACCACAGCGATGTCAAAAGCAGAAACAGGGTGGCCGCAAGGATTTTCGCCAGGGCTGTTTTTCTGCCGCCGTTGGGACTTACCAGCAGCAGCATATCCATCTGCGTTTCCCTTTCGCTCACAAAGGTTCCGATGATCCCATAGAGACAGAGCAGGAGGGTCAGAACGATGGAAAAATCATAGTTCAGATAGTAATTGCACATTTCCCGGTAGGCAAAGGCAGGGATGGTGCGGCCAGCATAAAGGTTATAGATAGCGCCGCTCTCCCTCTGCTGATAGACCGCTCCCCGTTCCTCATAGAGCGCGGCGTTTTGCCGCGCTCTATTTGCCACTTGTTCCGACCGGCCGCTGTACTCATAGAAATACTGCATGGGCTGCACAAAATACTTGTCCAGCAGATTCCTGTCGCTGTACAGGTTCCCGGTCATAGTGTTGGGGTCATCGGTGGCGGTGCTTGCGGTCATATCTGACGTGGCCTCCACAAGCGGCTGATAGGCCGCAAGCAAGTGTTCGACCTTCTCCGGGGTGATCTCACCCCGGTATTCCTCGTAAAGCTGCCAATGAAGCGTGTGCCAACTCTGTTCTCCGTTCCCGTCTGTCAGATAGGAGTAGGATTTGTAATCGCCATAGATTTTAAACAGGTTGGCCAGACTGAACACCACAAAGAGCGCCGGGATGGAGCGTTTACAGAACTGCTTGATAAATTCATACCGTATCAGACGTATCATGGCGCTCCCTCCTGCAATAGTACAAGAACACATCCTCCAGGTTGGGCTGGACAGGCTGTGCGGTCTTGATCGGGCATCCATCCTCAACAATGCGGAGGGTAAACTGTCCGTCCTCCTGCTTCATGTTGCTGACGCAGTACATATCGGTCAGCAGCGCGGCATCCTCGGCCCCGGCGGTTACATTCCACACCTTGCCCTCAATGTTCTGCTCCAGCGCGGCGGGCGTTCCCTGCATGAGCAGCGTCCCCTGTTTCAGCAGCAGGATTTCCCGCGCGATGCACTCAACATCTGAAACGATGTGGGTTGCCAGCAGGATTGTCCGGCCCTGGGCAAATCGGGAGATCAGGTTCCGAAACCGTATCCTCTCGCTGGGGTCAAGACCGGCGGTAGGCTCGTCCAGAATCAGAATTTTGGGGTCGGACAGCATGGCCTGCACAATGCCGACGCGCTGGCGCATACCGCCGGAGAGCGCACCGATTTTCTTGTCCTGTGCGTCCGTCAGGTTCACCGTGGCCAGCAGTTCCGAAACCCGGTCTTGCGCTTTATGGGTGGAAATGTCTTTCAGCGCACACATATAGAGCAGAAAATCCTTGACGGTAAAATCCCTGTAAAAGATAGGGTACTGCGGCATATAGCCAATTTGGGACAAGAACGCTTTACCCAGCGTCCTCACATCCTGGCCGTCCACCCGGATCGTGCCGCTGTCCCCGCGCAGGATGCCCACAAAGGTATTGATAAGCGTTGTCTTCCCAGCCCCGTTTTCACCCAGCAAGCCGTACACGCCCTCGCTCAATGTGGCGGTAAAGTTTTTCAGCGCATACTTTTTCTTGTATTGTTTTGATACGCTTTCAAATGTGATTTCCATGTTATTCTCCAAACTCAAATGTGGATACCAGCGTGTCAACTTCGTCGATACTGCCTCCGAGAACGACTACGGCGGTTTTGGCTTCGTCTAAAAGGTAAATCCTGGGGATGCGGTAGAAATATGTGGGGTCGGAGTTCTCAATCACTTCGGTGGCAACCAATGCGCCGGAGGCCACGTCATAGACGCGAACGGTCAGGCTGCCGTCCAAAACGGCGGTTGCCACATAGTTCCCCTGCTCCGAGCCGTACACGCCGTCTTTGCCTTCAACGCTGGCAGAGAAGGAAAGCGTATTGGCGCTGCCCGTTGCCCGGTCGATCCAAAGCAGCGTACCGTTGGCCTGGGTAAAGGTCTGCGGGAAAAATAACCGGCTGACGCTGCTCTGCATTTCTTCTATTTCATAGTCGGACGGTTTTGTGAGCTTCAGACCGCTGCCATCTACGGCGATGCTCCCGTGAATGGAAAAGTCTTCCTCGCCGTCTACCTCGGGAATTGAGTTACCGCTGCCATAGAATACGATTTGGCTGTTGTCCTGGGCAAAGGCAGCGCCGTTCAGCATGGAAATACTGATGCTGGCTGTCCCGGCGTTTTGGGCCATGTTCAGGAGAGTAGTCAGGCTCCCGCTTTCCAGGTCATACAGATACAGCCCGCCCATAGCGGCAAACGCCAGCTTCTTTCCGTCCGTGGAGGCCGCTACGCCCCCGGTTTCGCTGACAACAAAATCTCCCTGCAAAAGCTCATTCACCGCGATCTCCTTGTTCAGAGAGAGCGAGCTGTCGTAGATGTACGCCATCATGCCGCTGTCGCCCATGCCGGACAGGACGTAGCCCCCGTCAATGGCCTGGGCTTCAAAGTCGCGCAGGGGCGCTTCTGCGGTGGCCAGCACCGAGGAAGTCCCGGTGTCGTAGAGGTACAGCTTGTCCGCCAGCACGAAAAGCGTTCCGTTCCCGGCATAGGCACAATTCTGGAGCTTGCCGCCAAACAGGGCAGGGTCGAAGGTGCAGGATGTACCAGCCTGGGAAATTGGCTGGTTCTGCTGTCCGTCAGAGGGCGGGACAGCGACCACGGATGTATCGGAGGGGACGTCTCCCGAAACCGCAGGAGCCGGGGAATCCGTCTTACCGCAGGCGGACAACGCCAGGGTAAAAATCAGTGCCAATGTCATGCAGAATGTCTTTTTCATGTTCAGTTCTCCTTATACAATAAAATAGAATTGGTCTTAAAGAACGGGCCGGAGGCTCCGTCCTGGGGGACGGCCACACAGTAGAAGGTGTGAAACTGCCCCAGCTTGTCCGGGTCGATCACGGCCTCAAGCTCCATGACGCCGCCCTTGCTCAAGGCAACAGAGCAGCAGGTGCTTTCGTCAAGTTTCACCGGCTGATGATCCAGGAAAAAAGCGATGCTGTAACTTGTTCCGGCTGTGCCGCACATGGTAAATCGCAGGGGAACGGGAGCGGAGACAAGCAGGTTGTCATAGGTGATGCCGCCGTCACAGGAGAACGTATAATAGATTCCGCTGTCCAGCGTGTCCATGCTCACACCGCCCCAGCCGTATTTGGGAAGCTCGTTTTCCACATACTGCGCTGTGACCTTTTCCTCCCGCGCTTCGCTTTGTGAAAAGATTTCCCGGACAGGCGGAAGGTCTGAATGGGCGGCGGGCGCGTCCACGTTGAACTTCAATTCAACACAGGAATCCAGCGTCTTATGATACCAGCCATAGCTGGAGGTGGATTCCATATCCGGCTGGAAGTCCGGGTTTGTGATGCTCACCACTGTCAAGGACAGCGTATCGCCGGCGCTGCCGGTCACAGGTTGAAAGAGAAAGGAAAAATTCTGATCCTCCCCTTCCTCCCCTGCGGCGAAGCTGTGGCAATACTCATACTCCGCTGTGGTATCGTTCACCTTGTAGGGCTGGGGCTGGCCGTCCAGAAACAGGAGAAATCCAACGGTATCCATCTTGCCGGTGAGGGAAAACCGGTACTCCAGCCGAAACTCGCCGCCGTCATAGGGGAATGGCAGACGCTCCCCACTCTCGGAAAAATCAGCCGAAGCAACTTCGTGGGTGAGCATTGCCAGAAATCCGGCATCCTCCTCCGCCGCCTCAAACGGGTTTGCGGCAACAGCCTGTGACGGCGGGGGCGTACTGTCTGGAATGGCATAGTTCCCGCAGGCGGCGAGGGATAAAAGCGCGCCGCACAGCAGGGGAACGGCAATCAATCGTTTTCGCATACATGGCCTCCTTTGCTTTGATGGGTCGAGTATAACGGGCAAAGGTCAAAATTCGGTCAAGAAAAGCGAAATGCCGCCCAAGTTTTTTGAGCGGCATCCGGGAGAGACTATTTTTTCATATGGATTGCTCAATTTTGAAAATGCCAATATGGGTGCAAAAAACAGGAAACCTTTTATTGATTTCCTGTTCTCGTGTGTCATCCTATCCGGCAGCGATTTTTAGCTTTTGGTTAATGGATATGTTCATCGTAAAAATCTAAAAAATCCTCGAACAACTCCAAATCCAATGAATTACACCATTTTTCCCTGTCAAGGTTTTGATATATATAATTAGCTTTATCCTCCGAAAACCGTTCCCTGTTTTCCTCTGTGTTATAGTCATAGTCAAGCGTTTTGAGCCATTCATCAAATTTCGCATTAAACTCATTGCGATATGTGTCGTCATTGAAATAGTTATGTCCTTTATTCTCAAGAGGAATAAAGCTAAATCGGGAATCGTCCTTGTACTTTTCGTAATAAATTTCGTAACCGTATTCGACTGGAACAACTTCATCATCAAAGCTATGCACAATCATAACAGCGGCATTGCTTTTTGAGAAGCCGTCCAACGCAGTATTTGAGGCATACCCACCATATTGAATCCTCTCATGCAGTTTCACAAACGGTAACATCAAATAAATACCATTTCCTACCTGTTTTTTCCCCTCTGCTTCAAACAGATTCGGTGAAGCGTTAAAACCCGAACACGCTATAACGGCTTTTACTTCGGGGTGGTATGTAAGCACACTGCAAACACTGTAGCCGCCCCAGCTATGCCCGAATAAAACGATTGGCAGACTTGGGAATTTCCCGCTTTCTTCCACAAATGTGATTGCATAGTCAAGGTCAATTACTCCCTGTGGAAGTCCTCCGACTCCCTCACCCTCGCTTTCATCGTTTCCCGTAGCATCGTAGGAGAAAACATAATATCCATGACAGGCAAAATAATTCACACAATCCATATAAGAATTATGTCCACCTCCACCAAAGCCATGTGCCATTACAATGATACCACGCTGGTTTTCTCCCGAACTATACATATATCCTGCCAGTTTCTGTCCTTCATTGGAACTAAACTCATATTTCGTGCGGTGCAGTCCGTCAAAGTCATCAACATAGAGCATAAGCGGCTCATAGCTCTCAAATCGCTGGTTAAAATTCTCGTTATACACCATCACAGACAATACCCAATCGCCAGCAATTATTAGTACAGCCACCATAGCTACTACAATAAAGAGAATCTTTTTCTTTTTAGATTTCGGTTTCATTTTTTCATATCCTTTTCGATTTATTGTTGTGTCAGAAATTCCGACTTACCGTTATTATACACTTGTTTGTACGAAAATGATATAAATATTTATACTTCATGTTCATTAAAATGGAACTCAGTGTCCAATCCCGGTTGGGTGTCTATCTCAATGTCTGCATCATCAATTTCCACGGAGTTCCCCAAATTCATGTCCTGATCGCCGCCGCTCTTCTGATTGGTACAGCCGGTGAACAGCGAGAAGCAGACCAGAATATAGGCCAAAATCATCATAAATTTTTTCATCACATTTCCCTCTCTTTCAAATGTCCCCGTTTGATTTCCAGCACCACATCCGCCTGCTTTGCCACATCGCGGTCGTGGGTCACGACCACCACGCACTTCCCAAACGCATGAGCGCTTTCTTTCAAAATCGCCGTGATTTCCTCGGCGGTATCGGCGTCCAGGTTTCCGGTGGGTTCGTCCGCCAGAATGACTGGGGCATCGGAGGCCAGTGCCCGCGCAATCGCCACCCGCTGCTGCTGTCCGCCGGACAGCTTCAGCACATTCCGGGTGATCTCGTCTTGCTTCAGCCCCAGCCGTTCCAGAATGGGGGCGGCGTCCAGCTTGGCTGTAAGCCGCACATTTTCAACGGGCGTCATGTAGTCGATCAGATTATAACTCTGGAAGATCAGCGAGATATGGTTCCTGCGGTGGTGTTCCAGCCCCTTTGCCGCAATATCCTCACCGTCAAACAGGACACCGCCCTGTGTCGGTACATCCAGCCCGCCCAGCAGGGACAACAGTGTGGTCTTGCCTGACCCGGACGGACCGAGGATGGCGTACATTTTCCCGTTTTCCAGTGACCCGCTGACGTTCTGCAAAACCGCCTTGCCCTTTTCGTAGGCGTAAGATACATTTTTCAATTCCAGTGTAGGCATGATAGTCCCTCCTAGCTCATTTTAGATAGGATTTCACGGGGTTTCAGCCGCATAACCGTGATAGACGATGCGCTGACGGCCACAATGATAATGGCAAGGCCGATCAGGTAGAGTTGTGCAAGGTTGTTCAGCCTAACGGACACCTGGATGCCGTTTTCTGTAGGCAGGGGCTTTTGAATGAGGTTGTCCGCACCCACATCAACCGCAGCGGCGCCAGCTACAACATCGTTATCGTCCTTCGGCTCGGTCTGCATACTTTGCTCCAACAGGTGGCTGCCGATCTGTCCCGCTATGGCATTGCCGGTGAAGTAGGACAGGCCAAAAGCGAGGACGGCAATCAGCAGCACCTCAGTCAAATACTGCCCGATGATGGCCGATTTTCTGATACCCACAGACAGGAACACGCCGATCTCATGGATACGGGTCTTTGTCCAAAGGGTCAGGATCAGAATCAGAATAATGGCGCTGACAACGATAATCACCACCAGCAGGGTCACGACCAATTCATTCAGCGTAGCCAGCGGAGCGGCGGCGTTTTCGTAGGTTTCATTGTCCACCTCCACGGTAAAGGCTTTCCAGTCGATACCCGGCAGGGCCTTGACTTCGGCCACCACACGCGCCATGTCCTGCGGGTCGTCTATGGTGACATTGAGCGCGGAAAATCCATAGTTGATTTCTTCGCCGTCAAACTCTTTCGAGGTCTGCAAATCCACAAACACCCGGTTCTGGATTTTGTCGTAGGTGGTGACGGTTTCCCCAAACTGCTCCACTGCGTTTGGGGTAAACAGTCCGATAATCTGCGCCTTGATTTCCTGCCCGGCAAAGCCCTGATCTTCCGCGCTGTAACGATGGGCGGTGAGATAGTCCCCAATCTTCAGTTCGTTCCGCTCCGCCAAGTCCTGGCTGATGATTGCCACACGGGTATCGTTGGCGGAGATATGCCGTCCTTCCTGTCACAATGCAGTCAAAACGCAGTTTTTTCCGCAGATTTTTGATGTAGGTGTCCACGATTCGGTCGATGATCGGATAGTCAGCGCCCCACTGTTTGTCCAAAATCTGCGAACGGGTCAGCACCAGCCCCCTATGTTCCACCAGCAGCCGGAGCAGATCAATTTCCTTGGACAGGCCGCTGATATGGGGCAGCATAATGTCCAACACAACAAGATCGATGCCGCTTTCACGAAAAAGCTGTAACGCCTCCCCGCCATCATAAGCCGGGATAACCTTGTGGCCTGCGGGCTTTAGATATTCACAAATTGCAGCGTTGGTCTTGCGGTCGTCCTCAACAATTAGCAGCGTTGCCATTGTAGCACCTCCTCTGATATAGTATAACATGGCAATGTGGAGAGAATATGAAATTCTATGTTTTTATCTGAAACTTTTGAACTGTTCCACATACAGCATACTTTACGGCAGCCATTTCCAATAATATGGTTTGCGGCATGGAGCAACTTTATCGGAGGTAACAGGGATTCTATGTCCTGTGTGCAGTTTTTTGCCACATTGTCAAGTGAAGAATTCATTCTTTTTGCTTTTTCATACACGGAATCTTGTAGATATTCTATAAATATGCTAAACTGAATATAGCAGGGTTTAGCGAATGAATTGGATTATTGCTATTACTGCTGCCGTGCATTATTTGATGATTTCTGTAATATCACACAGGTGGAAAATAACCTGGATGGTCTGGATTGTATATTGTTTTTATGGGTTTTATACTGCATATATCTATAAAAATATCAGCAATCTACAGAAACGTAAGAAACGGAGGAAAATATGGTCGATTATTCACAATTTGAGGCAAGTGTAAAATCCGGCATCCATGCAGATGTGAGCCGGATACGGCAAAAGGATGAAATAATAAAAGCCGTCGTCAAAAAGCGGAGAAGCTCCGCGATAATCTGCGTGTGCTTCCTATGTATGTCAGGAATTTCTTTGTTTAAAAGCTGGATTCCCGCCGTTATCTGTTTCCTTCTTGCATTGTTTTTCCTATGGCGGGCTGTCGGAAAATTTTCTGACGAGTATTTACGGGAAATGTACGAGGAGGGGCTTTTGGTTCCCGGCATGATCGTGAAAACGGAACCCCTTACTATCATGGCAATCGCAAACATGACCGCGCGGGATGGCGCGGCAACCGTAAATGGGTGCTACTGTCTGGAGGTGAAAGAGCTTGACGGGGCGCAAAAGATTCTATTTGAAAAAATCCCCTGCTCCTGTTTTTTCTGCTATGAGGGCGGCGATTACCATTCTTCCTTCCAGCCCCATCCTCTCTATTGGGGAACGGCAGATCAGCAGTCTATTCAAGAAGCGCTAAGACAGGTGGAGGAAGACAACAAAGAAAATGCCAGAGACGAATGGGAAGTGCTCAAGGAGGTTGCGCGGCAGTTCCCTGATTTGGGAAACGGAAACTTGATTTTATTGGATGAAAATTACGTTCCCTTCGGGAAAAAGAACTACATGGACAGCAACTATAAGCCCCTCAGTGAAGAAGCTGACCCCAAGTAATATGTTTCATTTAGGGAAACGCTGATGAATGCGTCTCCCGCGCCGCAAATTCAAATTTGTAGATTAAGGAGGAAAACAGTATGGGACTATTTTCAAAAAAGCCAAAGGAGCCTGCGTACGATGCAGCGGACTGTGAGAGAAAGAAAAAAGAATGAGGGAAGTTTTTAACGAAGCGGTCAAAGATGGAGATACTTATGAAGTTCTGTATGCTGATATGTCAACTTCAAAATTTGAAAGAGGTTTTGTATTTGATTGTAATACTACTACTTTTTTTTATTACATCGTCGGATTCAGGCAAGGCGATTTTAGCTTAGTCCTCGTGCAGATAGACGCAGCCTTGCAGGAACATTCAGACCCATTTTATGTTGATATGGACAACGTAAGCAATGTATCTTATGACCCCAAGATCCATCAATTATGTTTCAAGTATAAAAAAGGCTCAGAAGATTTTGGAGAATTGCTAAATATAGGCGGAACAAGTTCTAAAACTTTGTATGGGCCAAAAAACATACACCAGCCAGACGAGATTGAGAGATTCCTTGACTTTGCGGAGGCGTTTCGTGTAAAGCTGGAGCAAAGGGGATATAAGTTAGATAAGTGGAAAAGATAAACCTATTTTGCCGCAAAATAGAGCAGACGAAAACGGGGGCAGGATTTGAAAAATCCGCCCCTGTTTTCGACCACGAAATAGCTGCGGCCCCCCCTCGCGGTCACCATATACGGAAAGATTTTTAAAATATCACAGGATTGTGACATTTCAAAGATGAAAAACCAGCGGCCCGTGACATTTCTGTGAGAATTGGCTGTTATGATAGCGGCATCACAGAAAGGATGGTGCTTACCATGAGCATTTTGCAAACAACTGATCTCAAAAAATACTACGGCACAGAGCCGAACATCACAAAGGCGCTGGACGGTGTGACCCTTTCCATTGAGCAAGGGGAATTTGTCGCCATTGTCGGAACTTCCGGCAGCGGCAAGTCCACTCTGCTGAACATGATGGGCGGTCTGGACGTACCCACCTCCGGCAGCGTTCGGATCAAGGGCAATGAACTGGCCAAGCTGAACGACGAGCAGCTTACCATCTTCCGCCGGCGCAACATCGGCTTTATCTTCCAGAATTACAACCTTGTCCCTGTTCTGAATGTCTATGAAAACATTGTCCTACCCGTAGAGTTGGACGGCGATACGGTGGATAGAAATTTCATGGACGAAGTAGTGCACCTGCTGGCCTTGGGCGACAAGCTGAATAATATGCCCAACAACCTGTCCGGGGGACAGCAGCAGCGTGTCGCCATCGCCCGCGCTCTCATTTCCAAGCCCGCCATTGTTCTGGCTGACGAACCCACCGGCAATCTGGACAGCCGGACGAGCAACGATGTGCTGGGCCTTTTGAAAGCGACCAGCAGTAAATTCCATCAGACGCTGGTAATGATAACCCATAACAACGAGATCGCCCAACTTGCTGACCGCATTATCCGCATTGAGGACGGCAGGATTTTTGAGTAAGGAGGCGCTGACGATGAATGACATTTTATTCGGCAACAACAACGGCGCAGTTATCAAGAAGCTGTCAGGCCGCTACTTCAAGGCCAGCAAAAGCAGGAATATTATCGCGATCATCGCAATCATTCTGACAACCATCCTCTTTACCACGATCTTCACCCTTGGGTCTGGCCTGATGGACACCGTTCACGATCAGAACATCCGCAAGGCGGGCGGCGAGGGGCAGGCGGTCTTAAATTATATCAGCGATGAAGTTTACAATGATGTAGTGGGAAATCCCCTGATTGACCGTATCGCCTATACCAAAGCGGTGTCCTACCGGCTGAAAAATCCGGGCTTGGAGCGTTGGCGGTCTGACCTGTGGTATATGGATGATACCGCTCTGGAATTTGCCCGCTGCACCCCCACAACAGGTCACCGGCCCGAATCGGAAAACGAGATCATCGCGGACACAAAGACGCTGGATGCCCTGGGTGTACCGGCGCAGATCGGGGAAACCGTTTCTCTCACCTATGAAGTAAAGGGGAAGTCATATACCACTGATTTCACCCTCTGCGGCTTTTGGGAAACGGACAGCTTGAGCAATATCGGGCGGCTGATCGTGTCGAAAGCCTTTGTGGACGCCCACTCGGATATTTTGAGCTATACCTATCCTGTGGACAATGATTATTCCGGCGTTATCTCCGCCTATGTGATGTTCAGAGGGAAAGGCGATATAGAAGCCCAACTCCATCAGCTGCTTTCCGAAACCGGCTATACCTGCGACACGATGGGCGGCAGCAAGGAGGACAGCAATTATGTGATCGCCCGTGTCAGTCCGGCCTATCAGAGCGGCGCGTTAACGGATAATCCCGCCATGCTGCTTTCCGGTATTGTTGGCGTTGCGTTGATTATCATAACCGGATACTTGATTATCTACAACATCTTCCAGATTTCTGTCATTCAGGATATTCAGTCCTACGGACAGCTAAAAACCCTGGGAACAACAAAGCGGCAGATCAAGCAGCTTATCAACCGGCAGGCGCTCCGGCTGTCCCTGATCGGTATTCCCATCGGCCTGCTGGTGGGCTTCTTCATTGGCAGGGCCTTGGTGCCTTTCCTAATGAACGGGACCGTTTATACTACGGATGCCGGTATTAAAGTAACGGTAAATCCTCTGATCTTCATCGGTTCCGCCGCTTTCGCTCTCTTCACTGTCTTTGTCAGCGTCCGCAAACCCGCGAAGATTGCCGGTACGGTTTCGGCAATCGAGGCCATCCGCTACACGGAAAATGATACGGCAGCGTTTGGAAAGCGCAGGGCCAAAGACAAAAAATCGACCCACGGCGCGAAGCTCCACTTTATGGCGCTGGCAAACCTGGGCCGCAACCGCAAGCGTACTGTGCTGGTGATCGTGTCCATGACATTGAGTTTGGTGCTGTTCAACACGGTATTCACCCTGTCCAGCGGCTTTGATATTGACAAGTATATTGCAAAATTTATGGATACGGACTTTGTGATTTCCAACGCAGACTTTTTCCAGTACCAGGTTGAAAAAAGCGAACATGATCTGTCCGATACCTTCATTGAAGCCGTCAGACAAAACAGCAGTTTTGAGGACGGCGGCAGGCTCTATTCCTCCTGGATGCTGGAAGAACCGTTTTCAACGGAACACAATGCTTTTTTCAGCTATAACAAAGACCTGAACGGAAATCCTTTTGTAAGACTGTATGGCGCGGACGATTTTCTGTTGAATGGCATGGAAGTCATAGAGGGAACCATCGACCTGGAAAAGCTGAAAACGGGAGGGTATATTCTTCTGAGCGTGGATTGCAACGATGATGGAACGGTCATAGAGAACCCCAATATCAGCGTGGGGGATACAGTACGGATCAACCATCTAAAAGCGGAGGAACTTTCCACCACCATTACTGATAGCCATGACTTTACCATCATGGCAAAAGTCCGGGCCAACGAAAACACGGCCACCACCCGCAACACAGGCGAAGCCCGGTTCTATCTCCCGACAGAAATCTTCCTGCCGTTGTGTGATAACCCCCATCTGGTCAGTTTCCCCTTTGATGTGAAAGAGGGAACGGAAGCGGAAATGGCAGAGTTTTTGAACAGCTATATCGACAGCGTGGAGCCAAGCATGGATTTTGAATCCAAGGCGACCTATACCAGCTCCTTTGACGACCTCACTTCCCTTATCATCACCATCGGCGGGGCATTGAGTATCATCATCGGAATTATCGGCATCGCAAACTTTGTCAACTCCGTCCTGACAAGCGTTATCACCCGCAAAAAGGAATTTGCCATGCTGCAAAGTATCGGCATGACCGGCAGGCAGCTAAAGCATATGCTCTCCTTTGAGGGGCTGTATTACGCCGCAGGGACAATCCTCACATCGACTGTTCTTGGCGTTCTGTTTTCTGTAATAGTCGTGCGGGGAATTTCCAGCGGGATTTGGTTCTTCACCTATCAGTTTGTTATGTGGCCCATGCTGATGATTTATCCGTTCCTTATCCTCCTGACCGTAGCAATACCGGCGCTTTTATACCGACAAATTGCTAAAGCAAGTATCATAGAGCGGTTACGTCAAAATTGAGATTTATTCATGGAAGCCGGGAGCAACTCACTCCCGGCCTCCAAATGTCACGAAGTTGTGAAATTTGAGGCAGCTATTTTACCGGGATGGAGGTCCAATCCACACGCCCATTCCGCATACATACATGGGAACACGTTTAATCAGCGTTTCTCCAAGGTACCTTGTCAGCTAGTTAAGGCCATTTACCATTTAATGGCTGTCTTTAACAAGCTCTATGAGGATACTCTCATATACCTCAGCAAAACCTAATTTAGAAACTTTGAGGTTCCGTGCCTGCACCCTGTCAGGTTATCATGGAGAGCATAGGTATATTGTCTATATTCCATCGCGGTTTGTTGCATAACTCGTGGACCAATAGGTGTTATAATTATATTTTATATCTCTGCTTCCCCTACTTAAAATTTATCTTCACACCAGCCATCTGCAAATACAAATTTTTGTCCACAATGCAAGCATACTATATCATCTAACCCATGAAAAGCTCGCATGCTTGCGTCTATTGAACCATTACAATACAACAAACTACCATATAGTGAAAATGCATATCTAATATTTAACTTTGAATCTACACCCTTCTTAATTATAAGTTTTGCTAATTCCAAATGAGATTTTACTTCTTGGCTTGTATTTTTATCATTTATTCCTTGCTGTATTTTCTTTTCAAAAAGCTCCCATATGTTTTCTTGTTTATCTGGTCTAATATCTATCATATTTGCCATTTTAATCTTACATGGAACCTCTTTTTCATCATAAGCCACAATACCAGAATTATAGACAGTCACATCAATTAAATGTCCTTGAGGACATTCTGTAATAGATGTCCCTGCAAGATCATCCTTATACCCACCTACTGTCATATACCCCAATCTATGCCTTGCAAATGCAAATAAACTTGCATATAAATACTGCGCATCTGTTTCATCGATCTTTTCCGCTAAAGCAATTTGTTCAATGCAAGCCTTCTCAGCTCTTTTCAAAGAATTATCAAAACGCTTCAATACCTCATTTGCTATTCCCCCCCTATATTTTTCATGTGTAGATATCCAGCACCCTAAATAGATCCATATATCTTTGGATTTACTTAATTTCAGCTTTGATGCAATTTCAATCATATATGGAATTATTATAAAAAACACAGGATAACATGTCCTATCTTCCCATATTAGACTCATAAGTTCCTGAAAGGTATCTGATGTCACATATGGATTCAATTCAAATTCTTCAATTAGTTCCTTTAACCTTTGATTCTCTGGTGAATCCCATATTTTATTTGTAAAATTTATCTTATCCATCCATTTACATCCTTATCATTTAATAAATTATTTATTTGGGGAAATTTCGTCCATTTCCTTCAACAGTTTCTTGTACACCTGTTACATTAACTACACCTGCTTCAGCTTGCGCTTCAGAACAAGGGCCACATGCTGCTCCACACTTCTTGTTGGAATTACGACATCTTCTCCACAAATGCTACGTGCCACCTCTTTTGGGGAGTCAGTGACAATGCCTGAACTATTTATAATTGAGTATACTACAGCATTGGGATGGATTTCCTTTATCACGTTCCCCTCTCTATGTCCCTGGATGTGGACCGCACGTTGCCTAAAGGATCCACTGTCATGACCAAGGTCTCCATGGTATCGTAGATGTACCGGGTGCCTGCTGGGTGCCTCCCTCCCCGGCCTGGTTGGGCCTTACCACTTTGGTCAGGTTGCAGAGGGCATCGTAGTACCTGGTCACCTCCCCCAGGAGGTTGAGCGTACTCCGTGTAAAGACGGCCACCTTGCAGGCTCTTAATGGTTCCATATGCACAATAAGATAACAGCAATTGCTATATGTCATTGTTTTACGTATATTTAGTATTCTTATGCAAAACCGCACCAATGTTTGCGGCCAACATCAATCATTGTCCCACTCTAGAATATTTAGTTTGCTATATGAATATGCCCTTTCATATAAGGTATCTATATCACTATTCAGCACTGCCTTAACATCTGACAGAATTCTCTTCGCCTCACTTTCAATTGCTGTATGCCTATTGATAAAGTCTTGTAATTGTTCATTTTCAAAATGTTTATAATAGCAATCCATAAGATAAGCATCCAAATACCTTATCGGAAGCGTAATGAAGGAAACCATTTTTTCTGGGGTATATTTTTCAAAAGAATTTTTAATAGCTCCTAAAAAAGCAAACCATGCTTCCAGAAACTCATATAAACCACTTTTTAATGCAGTTTCTTGTGCATCTTCTGATTCATAATATATATCATCGTCACAATCCGATAAGTCATCAAAAAGACGCTTTACTTCATTATATCCACAGTATGTTTGCCGATGTTCAAAAACCTCTTTCATATTTTCTTCCATAAACTTATATAATAAAGCAAGATCTTGAAAATAATGTAAGTAGGTAATCATCCGTACCTTGACTTTCAAAAATAGCCACCTGTTTATCAGGTGGCTTAAGTCATCTCTTATTTTTCGTTCTGAATTCATCCGGCAGATCATCCGACCAGGGAAGCAGCCGATCCAACTTCTCCGGCTTCGGGAAAGGCCCCATCTGTCTCAGCTGGTCCAGTACGTATGTCAGGTATACATACGGTTTCAGACCATTCAGGAGTGCCGTCTCCGTGATGCTGTATACGACGGCACTGGCATCTGCTCCCCGAATGCTTTTTGCAAAAAGCCAGTTCCGGCGTCCCACAGCGAAATTCTTGATTGCTCGTTCCGCAGCTTATTTTCATATGAGAATAAGCTGCGTTATGCGCACGATATTTTTATCCTCATCT